>VTLG01002510.1_pt1 | contig 28033 bp, 43 predicted proteins | sample 4694571 | NCBI WGS metagenome assembly VTLG01 (sample SAMN12604809, study PRJNA352737) | marine metagenome | biome: ENVO:00000447; feature: ENVO:00000209|ENVO:00000569|ENVO:01000036; material: ENVO:00002151; isolation source: viral sequences binned using virsorter ...
TGATCCTCTTTCTTTTCTTAGTGATGAAGTCAGATTAAGAAGAGGAGAAATACTTTTAACAGATGAAAGCACTTCCGGTGACTTTGCTAGAGCTTTTAATAGAGTTCAACTAGGAGTTCCTCAATCTATGAATGTTAGGCTTGCTCCTCAAGTACAGGAAGAGTTGACTGAAGTAACTTCAGAAGTTGTAACCAAAAGTAAATTTAAAACAGTTCAAACTAAGTTAGTTAACGACATAGAAGAACTGAACAAAGTAACTTCAGAGTTTGATGTTTTAGATAAAAAACTTAGAAAGAAAAAAACTGTTACTACTTCTGACAATTCAACATTAGAAATTTTAAAAACTAGAAAAGAAGCCTTAGAAAATAAAATTCTTTTAGAATCTACAGAAAGTACAGTAGATACGGCTGTAGAAGTAATGGAAGAATTAGGTAAGAAGGGTAACATTAACGAAGGTGTTATGAATGCACTACTTCAAAACTTAACAGGTCCAGCATTTTTAAGTATTGGAGGGGCTGCTATTGGTGCTGGGACATTAGATCCCGATGAAGATCCTTTAACTCATATTGGATTTTATGCTGCTGGTGGGTTAGCTCTTAGCTTAGTTCACAAAAGAATTAAAAATTCTAAAACATTATCAACTGTAAACAAAGAGACAGCAGAACAGACTTTAAGTGCACATACAGGTCGTTTCTGGAGAAGTCTTAATGTTAATTCATCTACTACAACTGTCACAAGAGCCAACGAAATGGGAGGATGGAACAAAGTAATATCCAACAAGCTTTTCAATAACTTTGGATCTGAGGTAGATTCTGTTGAATCCAGAACTCTTCGTAAACAATCTGAATTTTTAGGAAGACTTTTTCAAATCTTTGATGATCCTTCAAAAGACTGGCTAGGTACTTTTGCAGATAAAAGTAAAAAAATGTTTGACACTGAATATGTGGGTACTGATCCACAGACAGAAGCTTTTGAAACTGTTGTCGGTGAAGTGATGAACGGATTTACTTCATTAGGAAGAATCCGAGAAGGTTACAAAGGATTATCAGGAAATCTACAACCGCTTACAAAAGAAAGCGTAGCTAGACTTGATAAAGCTGTATCTGAGGCTCAAGCATTAAGAGATAGTATTGCCGTTGAAATGAACAGAGTAGGAATAAATTTTAAAGAGTTAAAAGATTACGGCATGACTCAGGTTTGGAATGTTACTAAAGCTAGAGAAAATGTAGAAGAGTTTGTAAAAGATTTGAAATATGCTTTAGAGCTTCAAACAAAGAAGAGTCCTGAAGATATAAATGCTGATGATATGGCTTCTAAAATATTAAGAGAAGGAGATCTTGAAGAAAACGCTTATAAAGACAGAGTTTTTAGTACAGAAGAAGGTAAGCCTATTTTCAGAGCAATTTCAAAATTCTTTGAAACTGAGAGAAGACTTACTGATATTGAAGCTAGAAAGTATATGTATGAAAGAGGTTGGTTAAACTTAAAAGCTTCTGATGCTTTGTCTGCGTATGGTACAAACTCAATAAAAGCTATAGAATTTGCAGATGCTTTTGGACCTAATGGAGAAGTTATAAATATTGCTCTTCAAAAAATACAAGATTCTATAAACAAAGTTGGTTTAAATACTCTTGCTGGTCAACACGGTAAACAACAAAAACAACATCTTCAAGATTTTATTAAAGGTTACTGGGGATTTTACGGAGCACAATCAAATGATAAAGTATCAACTGTTGCTAAATGGATTACAGGTTTAGCAAATACATCTTATCTTACAACCGTATCAATATCTAATTTGGCAGATTTAGTACAACCTTTTGTAAATAGTAGTTTTGGAAGTGCTGCTAAAGCTGTTAGGCAAGCTGCGAGTGGAGAAAGTAAAAGATTTTCTGAAATAAGTCATTTCAAATATGATCAATCTTTTGCTAGAGATTTAGCCAGTTTCACTAACAGAGCTACTTATAATAAATATGGAACTAAAGCTGACGAAATAAATGATTGGTTTTTCCATACTGTTCTCTTGCCTAAAGTCACATCAGTCTCTAGAAATTTTGCATATGATACCGGAGTTCATAGAGCTTTTGAACTTTCTAGAAAGAAAACTTTTAACGCCCGAGATAAGATGGAATTAAAAGAATTAAAGCTCACTAATAACATTCAAGAATTAGCTAAATATAAAACGGTAGAAGAAGCTTTCGATAATTCCAGAGAAATTTTAGATGTGGCTGGAAGAGCCGCTGCTGATAGAGATGCTATCATTCCTTTGGTAGGCAATAGATTATTGTTCTCTCAAAGTAATAGTCCCTATGTTAGATCTTTAGGTCAGTTTATGTCATGGGCGTCTGCAAAAACTGCACAAGTAAATTACCTAATGACCCGCATAGAAAATGGAGACGCTAAACTAGCTCTAAAAATACTAGGCTCTATCCCTATCTACGCAGGAATAAAAGAATTAAAAAATATTCTAAATCCTAATTACGTTGAAAGCAAGCACAAGAGGACAGATGAAACAACAGAATTGATTAATAAAGCAGGAAGTGCTTTATCAATGTCTGGTCAGTTTGAAAATGTAATGATTAGTAAACTAGTTAATAGTTTTGATAGTATGCAGTATCAATCAGTATTAGAATCAGCTTCTCCAACTGCGGATTTAATTGGGTCTCTCGGTAGAGACTTTAAAGATGTTATTACAAACGCAGGGGCTGGTGATATGGAAGGGGCTGCTAAAAAACTATTAGAAGCTTTGCCGGGATTTTCACATAGTTTAGGATGGTATGAAAAGATTGTAGGGGAACCTCTATTAGAAAATAAGCCTAACAGAGAAAGTAAAAGAAAGATATATGAGAAGGGAGGATTTGTAGAGGATGTTCCTAGAACTTCTAAAGAGCCTGATCAACGTATAGACAAGGTTACAGGTATCCCCTATGACCAGCAAGCTGGCACAGCTTTTGTAGATGTTGAAGACCCTCTGCGTAGACTAGGCTTTAGTGAAGGTGGTGAAACAGATGATCCTTCTACCTTTGGGACAAGATCGGACGGTTCTAGTAAATCAACAGGATACTTAGGTCCAGTAATTAATAATATAACCGGAGAAACAATGACTGAGGTATCTATAACTTTGGATATAGATGGAAAAAAAGTAACCATGCCTTCTATGGTTCCTACTTTGACTCAAAAAGAGATTAATATTCTTGCTAACATGCCAATTGAAAACAACTTTAAAAATATTCCTCAGTCTATAATAGATAAAGCTGTAGACCATTATTTTAAACGCCTTGATGAAGGTAAAAGTGCTTTTTATCAAGACGGTGAAGATCTTCAAGGAGACAGTGAAAAATGAGTAACTACATTATACAACGTGGAGATACCTTATCTCAGATAGCAAGCAAGTTTAATGTAGATATGCATGAACTTGCTGAAATGAATGGTATTAGAGATATTAACAAAATCCAGACTGGAAAAACTTTAAAAATAAATCAACCTAGTTTCTTAGATACGGTACAAGAAACTTTAAGTTCTTTTAGAAAAGATCCAGAACCTGTTCAGGAAGTTCCAGAACCTGTTAAAGAAGTTCCAGAGACTGCTGAAAAAGTTTTTATAAATCCAAGACAACGAGCCATTCAGAATAGAAGTACAGCTAAGTCAACTCCTTCTAGAGGATTGATGGCTCAAAGTCAAAAAAGAAGTTTATCTGAAGTTGAAGAAGATAAGAAAAATACCTTTAGTTTACTTACTTCTACTCCTGCTAAAACTTTCCTAACTTCTCTTGTTTCTAGCCCTGTTTTAGATCAAAATTTCTTAAAAGATACCGAATATAATATTTTAAAAGAAATAAGCGCTGCTAAAATTAAAAGAGGAAAAACTGGTCTTACATATTCCGACTATAATAAAGAGGCGGGATCTAAGATAGGGTATAAAATGAAAATGCCTGATGTTTCTGATCCTACAGAAGCTTTAAAATTCACTTTAGGAAAAGCATCTTTAGTAAGAGAAGGAAATAACATTATAGTTGCCGATGAGTTTGATTTTCAAAGTGGAGAAAATAAATCAGATGAATCTATTTTTGATAAAATTAAATTTTTAACTGATAGAACAGGGAAGTTTTTATCTGGAGATATTTCTAAATATGGATTAGCTCATTCATTAGGAGAAGTTGTGACTCCTGCTGGGGAGGGGCCGTCTTTTAGAATTGTTTTAGGAACAGCAGAAGATTTAGGGATAAATAAAAAACAATTTAATAAACTTCCTACATTAGAAATGTATACAAAGAAGAACAAAGATAGGATAAAACAACGACCTTTAAGAAATTTTCTAGCACAATTAGGAATAGTCGAGGACATGTATGTATAAATACTTTACAGTAGATGAGCTTCATTGTCAACATTGTGGCAAGGACGGAATGAATCAAGTCTTTATGCAACGTGTTGAATCTCTACGAGAGAAGGTAGGCTTTCCATTTATTATAAGCTCTGCCTACCGCTGCCCAGACCACCCCATAGAGGCCCGTAAAAGCTCTCCAGGGGCACATGCGTCAGGGCAAGCCCTAGATATTACCTGCAGTGGACCTAACGCCTATGAGCTTCTGAAGGAGTCTCTGGCGATGGGCTTCACAGGTATCGGGGTAAATCAGACAGGAACCTCCAGATTCATTCACCTTGACACTTTAGAAGACGCAGCAGGGAGACCCAGACCTAGAGTCTGGAGCTACTAATGTTTGGCATTGGGGAAGCAGCAGCGATTGGAGCAGTTATATCAACTCTCAAATCTCTGAATGATGCTTTGTCCACTGTAAAAGAAACTGGTGGTCATGCCTCTGATATGGCTAATCTAGTAGGTAAATACTCAGATGTAGAACAGAAGATACAGGAAGTAGAAACGGCCAAAGGAGGCATACTAGATGTAAAACAATCTATGCAGTTACAGCTTGCAAAGCGTCAGGCCGAAAGCTTTAACAGAGCCTTGAAAGATAGTTTATTAATGAGTGGTCAAGGCTCGCAGTATACTGAAATAATGACAAGAGTAGAAGAGTCTAAAGAAAGACATAAGAAGGCCATAGCTGAGTTAAAGAGAGCTAAAGCAAAAAGAAATAAAATGATTAAAGAAGTTCTGACTTATTTTGCTGCAGGTCTAATAGCTTTTGCAGTCTGTATGGCAGGCTTGTTTATTCTTCTCTGGTCACAATGATTATTAATTTAAATATGTATAGGCAGGCCAGAAGTAAAGAGTCTGAGCTAAAGTTTTATAACGCAGAACTTAGAAATAATATTATACAAAGAAATCAAGTAGACACTAACATAGCTGTCATTGAAGAAATTATAAAAATTATTGAAAAAGAGATTGAGGAAGATCAGGATTAGGAGATAAAAATGGTTATCTATACAAGAGTTGCCAAAATCCTTAGCGGCGGAAGAAAAGGAATAGCTTTATGGCCTTTCGTGTTTATCGTCCCAGAACTAAAAGACGATGTGGACATGGTGACTCACGAAAAAATACATTTAGCTCAGCAACAAGAACTATGGATCATCCCGTTCTATATTCTGTACGTTCTCTTCTGGGTAAAAGGCTTGGTAAGGAGGGAGAAGAACGCTTACTTGTTTATTCCTTTTGAAAAAGAAGCCTACGCCAATGAAATAGACGAAAACTACCTGAGAAATAGAAAACGGTTTTCTTGGGTCAACTACATATAAAGGTGGGAAATGCTAAAAGAACTACTAGGTGGTCTAGGTGGGAAGGTAGTGGATGCTGTCTCTGCTCGTGGAGAACGTAAACACGAAGAGAAGGTTAAGACTCTTGAGATAGAAGCTGCTAGACACAAGACTAAATTAGAGATGGCTATGAAAGGCCAGCAGATGGATAACTCTTGGGAACTTGAGCAGATCAAGAACTCAGGGTGGAAGGATGAATTTGTTTTATTAATTCTTAGTATACCTCTCATCTTAAGTTTCATACCCGGTACTGTCAGCTATGTAGAAAATGGCTTCAGAGCTTTGAGTATGACTCCTGACTGGTATCAATGGCTCATCCTTGCAGTGTTTGCTGCAATCTATGGTATACGCATATGGAGAAGAAAATAGATGCCCAAGAGAAAATCTAAAGTAAACGAAGCTGGTAATTATACTAAGCCTGCTATGCGTAAAAGACTTTTTAATAAAATTAAAGCAGGTTCTAAAGGCGGTAGGGCGGGGCAGTGGTCTGCTCGTAAAGCTCAGATGCTTGCTAAAGAATATAAAGCTAAAGGTGGAGGATACAAATGAAGAAGCCTCAGAAATCTCTTAGGAAATGGACTAAGCAACAATGGGGGACTAAATCTGGGAAGCCTTCTACTCAAGGAAGTAAAGCTACCGGGGAAAGATACTTGCCAAAGAAAGCAAGAGAAGCGTTAAGTGATAAAGAATATGCTGCTACAACCAGAAAAAAAAGAGAAGATACTAAGAAAGGCAAGCAGCATTCTAAGCAACCTAAAAAAATTGCTAAAAAAACCAGCAAGCATAGGAGAGGTTAATGGCTCACGAAGATCGTAAAGCAAAAATGTTAAAAAAACATAGGCTGAAAGGAGTAAACAAACCTAAGAGAACTCCTGACCACGCTAAGAAGTCACATGTTGTTCTCGCTCAAGAAGGACACAAGCTCAAGCTTATAAGATTTGGGGAGCAGGGCGCTAAGACCGCAGGTAAGCCTAAGGCAGGAGAGTCTGACAGGATGAAGAAGAAGCGTAAAAGCTTTAAAGCTAGACATGCTAAGAACATTTCTAAAGGCAAGATGAGCGCAGCTTACTGGGCTGATAAGGCTAAGTGGTGATAGAGCCTGTTTCTAGCATACCAACCTCTACCTGGTCTAAGAGTAGTCAGATAGAATACGTAACTGAGAATAAAAGATTAGGAGAGGAGCATAGACTTTCTAGAGTTTTTAGAACTATCTTCTATGAATTTCAAGACGGATCAGTTAAACTACAAGACTACACATCTGACAGATCAACTGTCGATTTAAAAGCATGAGGGAATACAATGGACGATACGATACAGTTTATAGAAACTCCAGAATCTACAGTGCTGAGAATAAATTCTGACGCCATGGCTCACTTAGGGACAACTCTTTCAGAATCTTTACAATACGAAGATGAAAGCATAAAGAAAACTATTTTGTCTTTGATGCAAAAACACAGCGAAGCTATTCTGGAGACCAGTAACAAGATAGTAATGAAGCAGAAATTAAATATTCAAGCTGTCAGCTAAGAGCGTTCAACTCATCCTCTATAAACTTGTGCAAGTTCTCAAGCTTAGGCTCAAGCTCTCTTAAAATCTTTTTTATCGTGACAACATCTTCTTTAAAGAAGATACCATCTACTTCTTCTTGAGGAAGCTTTGAGTATTCACTCATTAAGTTTCCAGAAGGATCTATAAAGATTTTAAAAGATATAATATTAGCCTCGTTTAATGTACTAAGGTCCATCATTAAGTTTTTCTTCTACTACTAGAATCTTTTCTTTTGCAGCGGCTATTTTTTCAATCATAGCATCTATAGATTTTATAATGTCTGGATGTTCTGCAACACCTACAGAGTGGTACAGGTAGTTTTCTAGGTTAGCAGTAGCTGTAGCTATCTCTGCTTCATAAGTCATTCTAAGAGCTACTAAGTAGTCCATCAGTTATTCTCCTCATACCCTACCGGGTAACAATTAAAGTTAGCAGCAACAGTTCTGCGTTCTCCATCACCCTTAAACGGGTAGACCATATGTTGAAGCCACGAAGGAAAGAAGTATATCTTACCTACTTCTGGTTTTAAGATCATAGCTTGAGTGGGCTTTAATCTTTCTTTATCTAGAACAGAGTTTTGACCATAGACAAACTCTAAAAAGCCATCACAACATCCTGAAGCATTATTATATTTAAAAGTATTTTCTAAAGGACTAGGTAAGTTTTTTATCTGTTCAGGAACCTTTGTCCAAGTAGTACAAGATACTCCCATTATAGTTTCTGTGCCATGATCATGTATAGGGTTATAGTCTCCCTCATAACTATGTACTGACCAAAGCTCTTCAATCTGTACACTTCTATCAGTAAGTAACTGTTGACCTGTTTGAGTAAAGAACTCGGATATATACTTAGCAGCAATACTACGAAGTGTAGCGGATAGGTTTATAAGCTCATCATCTTCTGAATCAATTCTAAGCTGCTCTCCCTTCTGTATCTGCCCAACTAAAGTATCTGCTGCTGTCTTTCTATCATCTTGTTGAAGAAGATCATCTAAATATTTATTTGTAGACTCAATGACATCTCGTGGAAGTTCTGCTTCTAGTACAAACACAGAAGGCATCGGTATTGTTTTAAACTTAATCACTGCGTAAGAACCTCCCAAGATATTTTAAAATCTTCTGTCTCAGCTATCTCATTGCTAATAAGTTGAGCAATTTCCTGACACTCTTTCTGTGCATCAGCATGATTTCTTAGTTTTACTATCCTAGCAAAAGCTGCTAGAGATCCTGTCCAAATCCATTCTGTCATCATACTCTGAGGTAGAACCATTCTAGCTTGTTCAGGCGCAGCGTCCTTTGCAAGTAGTGTATCATACAGGAGTTCTGAAGCTTTTAAAAGTTTCCCGTAGCTGGAAAAAAGAATATCATCCTGCACAATTATGTCATCAGAAGATCCTTGTTTCTTATTGTCTGCTTTCTTTCTCCATACTGGCGGGGTATAGAAAGAGACATCAGAGTCTACGTACCTTCTACTAACTTCATTCCAGACTAATCCTACCTGATGTTTGCCTAACTGTCTAGCAATAAACACAGGCGCTGAGATCCTAAACTGTAGTTGAGCATGTCCGAAAGGAGTCCAGTGACCATGTTCAGCTAGGTAAGCTATCAGACCCGCATCAGATTTACGCATTTCTGAAATTTCTTTATTGAAAGAAACACGAGCAGCATTAACAACAGTTTTATCACTGCCCATGCTATCAATGAGTTTAACTTTAACCAAGAATAAATACCATTACACAGAGTATGAAAAGAAACAGTCCAAGCAAAGCCACTTGTTCGTGATCTGTAATGTATCCCATGTAAATATCCATGAAGATGTTTTCAACATAGTCTACAATTTTCTTAATCATAGTTCACATACTCCCGAAACACATGCAAGCGTCTGCATACCCTCCGTATTATCCTCATCTTCTTCAAGATCCCAGTCCATAGCTAGTGGCATCTTTTCATTAAGAGTTTTATAATCTTCAAAGCTTATCTTCTGGTAGGGGGCCTGCTTATATACATGCTCTGACTCTGGAAGAAAGCTAATGCCACTGACATTATCAAAGTTTTCCCATATCCACTGACACACTGCGAAGAATGAATCATCATTATAGTAGCATGTCATTGAAGGTTTATGCTCGCACCAGTTGTCCTGATAGATCTTCCAGAGTTTAAGCTGTTCTATAGAACTAAGGCTATCTACCGTTAAAGAACCTTCTGGAGACTTCTGAGGGAAAGAGAATACCCAGTTAGAATTATTCATTACGTCTTCTTCATAAGGAAACCCAAAAGAAATCATAGCAGTTGCCAGCGGATCTTTCTTGTCTGCACGTACAGTCCTAATATAGTAATCACTAAACCTGGGATGGATACCAGAAGCACTATCAGTTAGCTGAGATACTGTACCAGAGGGTTTAACGCAGGTTACCGCAGTAGACTGATTAATACCTAGCTCTTCAGCCATAATTTTATTAGTTTCTACAGCAATCTCCCGCAACTCAGACAAGAATCTAGCGGTTGCTTCCTCACCTTCACTACCATTGGTAACAGGACAATCCATGATACCTGTTAAGGAGACTCCAAGCAAAGCTTCTTCTTCAGTGTTACGCTTCCAAATGTTACGAAGGTATCTAAAATCTGTCAGGGTAGCTTGTAGAGTTCCCAGAACTGTCGCATGTTGTACTTTACTCCTGAGAGTCCGCTTTGTGTCTGTAGATCTTACTACAACTTCTGAAAGATTGCAGAACTGATACGGCCTGAGGATAATTTCAGAGCAGGGATTAGTACCAAACTTGTGATCTACATCTCGGCGACCATTTCTAGCAGCTACATTCTTGGCTGCTACACGGCTAAAGATACCACGCTCTCCTGATTTACTCTCATAGAGACGCTTCATCTCATTAACATAAGTATCAAAGTCTGGCTTCTCAGAATAGACAGCACTGTTATTAGCTAAAGCCCTCTGCCCATTGGTCAAGTACCACTCACCATTCTTAGCATTAGACATACGGTTGTCTGTAACATTGCTCAAGCTAATTAAGGCAGACCTACGTACTCCACCTACCACAACAACGTCAGCTATCTTACATACAAGATCATGGCATTCAAGAGACGTAAGCTTCCTGCCAGCAGAACTTTTGAATAGATCTACTGTAAAATTAAACAACTCTGCCAAAGGCTCTGGGCCTGAAGCACGACCACCAAAGGTCTTTAGCCTAGCTCCTGCTGGGCGTACCCTAGTTAGATCACACTTAGGTACTTTACCAGCGTACAGAAGGCTAATAAGCTCTCTGAATGCAGAGGCCCAGCCTATCTTGCTGTCGGATACAACGATGGTTGATTCTGTTTCATGGAAACTATCAGCAACTGTTGGTAGTTGTTTTACATAATCTCTTTCTACACTGAAGCCAACCCCTGTACCATTCAGGAGTATGTACATTAGCTCATCAAAAGAGCGAGGATTATCAATAGGAAGATAAGAACAGTTATATCCTGCTACGTTGTCTCGATCAAGAGCGGCTCCTGCTGTCATCATACAACGCATAGAAGGCATAACGTCATGGTTATGTATAGACTCATAAAGATCATCCCAACCAATTTCAAACTGATCAGGATTCCTTTCTTTAAAAAAATTAATATATCTTTCTACAGTTTCTTTCCAGGTTTCTCTACGCTTCTCATTATCTAAGTAGCGTGCGTATCTGCTTTTGTGAATATAATTCTGATATTGATCCATTAGTCTGCGTCCTTCATATCTTCTTTAGCCTCTAATTCTTGAATTTGTTGAGTCTTTAAACGCTTAAAATTTTTCTGAGCTTTTAAAGGTTTACCCTTAAACTGTTTACGGTTGTATCGTTCTCGGCGCTCCTCCTTACGTTCTAGTTTCTTCTTCATTGTAAAGCTCCAATAACTTTCTTTCGTACCACTCGGCTTTCTTTAAATCCTCTACTCCATTTTTATAGGGATACCTCCAACGGTACTTCAAAGAGTTTCCGCGAAGGTATCCAATATATTCTTCTGTAGAAAGCATTGCCTTGATACCGTCAATACATTCTATATCACCCCTATTATAGTGGGGAGGTTTATTAACCATATCATTATTATAATGTATAGGAGCTTTACCGTAATCATTTTTCAATGAATCCCAGTCTCCGGGTTTTATATTATCAATGCTCATTCCATCTCCAAATTTATTTTATCATTACGTTTCTTAAACTCTTCCGTCTCTCTGGAAGAAGAGTCTATCCACTGAATCGGCATAGATTCTTCGCTGTACCACCTAAAGCCGTGAGTTCCTGCCCACTCAGCATGAGATCTTTTCGTACCATCTTTCCTGACTTTAGATCCTGGCATAGGTGCAGAGGGATTGGCAAACAAAAACACAAGCTCAGTGTTCTGCGGAAGGTTTTTCTTAACCCAGATATATTTAGTGTACTCAGCATGATCCCAGAATCTTCCTTTAGATTCAAGTAAGATTGTTTTGTTTCCAATCTTTCTGACAAAGTCTGGCTCGTAGGTATGCTCTATAACATACGATATTTTATTTACGTGATGATCCCAATCTTTAAGTATTGAATCATGTAGGACAGCTTCCCACATAGAATCATATGTAGTATTAAATCTTCTAGGACGTTTCTTCCTCGCTTTTCTTAATGTAGTTTTTCTTGTAGCGATGATAACCTCCTATCTAAAAACTCTTTAAGAATAATAAGATCATCGTAATCTAATTCTGTATTTAGAATCATTATCTTATTAGCAAGCATGACTACAAAATTATCTACTGTCATTGAATTATCGTATTCAGACATTTAAATCTTCCAATGTTAATGATTTTATATCTACTGAGGGATTATTTATACAGGCAGATTTTAATTTCTTTCTAATCCATCTTGGAGAATTAGGAGTGAGTCTTAAAGTTCCTTCTACAAGAGCGTGATACTCATCAGGAACAAGATCACGATAGTCAGCATCGTCAACCTTCAAGGCTTCTTCTTCAGACAGAAGAGTTTTGACCCACTCTTTAAAAAGAAATTCAGTGTGTCTATTAATCTCTTTTAATTTTCTATTGTTCAAAGTCTAGGCACCTGAGGTTCTTTAGCAACTCTAGTAAAGTATTTAATTCCTGAAGCATACTTATAAGCAATAAGACCGTTCCCGTGATTAGCATCTGACCAGCAATCATGCTTATAAGGACAGTAACTACAACTGGTTCCAAGACGCCTGTTACCACTCTTTCCTTCAGGTACGTCAGGATAACATCTAGGAGGAAGCTCATCAAGCTTTAAATAATCCTTTATGCTAGAAATTCTAGCAGTTATATTAGGTTTACTAAACGGTCCCGGCCTATACAAAGTAAGCTCCCCTGACTCTTTGTTAATAGCCAGGAAGCCACCATCAGAAGTTCCTTCAGCAGCCTCATACCCAGCTAACTGTGCCATGTATCCAAAAGGATCATCATCCTGTAACGTACCTTCCTTAAATTTCTTAAAGGCAAAGTTACTTGCTGTTTTAATATCGACTACTTCTCCATCAATCTTACAATCAATGTGTCCAACAATATCATCTACGATAACTTCTTTCTGTTGATCAGTTATAGAATGTCCAGAAAGTTTTACCAGCAGTACTACAAGTTCTTCTAGGATATGGCCGTACAGAAATTTAATGAGTGTAGGAGCAGAGAAAGTTTTCTTTTCTTCACTCCTAGACTCAAACCATAACTGTCTGGCTGGCCTTCCTATGTTACTCATTCTAAGACCAGAAGTTTGTTTACGAGGAGAAGACCAAGATCTAATAGCATCTTTAACCTTTTCCCCAAACTCTTCTATGACATCATTAGATAAATTTAAATCCTCACCTATTTCCAATCGTGATAGGGAGGAATAAATATCATCTATTAATGTACTAAGGTCCATTCTAAGAAGTTACCACACCAGTATAATTTTTAATTTCAGAATAGAAATCTGCAACCTTTCTAATTTGATCTGGAGTAGCTTGATTCTTAATAGAGTTAGCCATCATACAAACAACAATAACATTGTCTGCCTCGTACCCTCTACTATTATCAATGCGATCAAGAGACGGAGAGTTTTTCCAGTTTTCTCTGCCTACTTCAAACTTAATATCTAGAATAGGGCAGTGTGTACCTATCTGAATATCATCTAGTATAAGATCAAAAAAGATATTACGACGACGTGCTCTAGCCTTAGCGAGACGCAACATATGTAAACGATAATCTTTACCCTGAGGATCTCTCTCAATAACTTCATACCTTGTTTTTCTATCTAAACAAAGTTCTTTCTGAACAGGAACTGTTTGTTGAATGTTTACTAGTTTCATTTTTTCTCCTGAAGTAGTTGATTTATATCTACTGTTTAAAAACCGAGAGCAGAAATCTTCTATGCTTTTAGAACGGTAATGTTTTTTAAACTGCATTCCATATGAAGACCACCTACCTGTAGTATAATAATAAGAGTATTTTTTACCAGTATCATTATAGAGCCAGAGCATGTGAGCACCTGCTCTAACCTCATATTTAATACTGTTAGAATCTAAATATTGAGATACTTCTTCTAAAGTTTGATTAGTAGAATGTTTAAACAGCACCTCTCCTTTAGAGTTTACCCTGTCAAACTTCCAGTTATATTCAGTGGGTTTCAGCCCAGTTGTCTCCGACATTATACTCTCCATCTAATGGGCAGGCAAGTTCTAAGACTGCTCCTGCATCTATGATTGCTTTAACACCAAGCCTGCCAACCTCAGAAGCCTGGTCCTCATGTACTTCAACCTGCCACTCATCGTGAACATTGGCTACTATCCTAGCTTTTAACTCCCTGATAGATTCATCAAAGAGTATAAGAGCCTGCTTCATAACTACAGCACCCGCACCTTGTAGAAGCGTGTTAAGTGCTGAATGCTCAGACCTGACAAATATCTTACGACCATCTAAACCTTTAAGGAATCCTTTTTCAGACGCTGTTGATACTCTTCTTTTAAGATCTCTAAATGATGGTAGATTATCGAAGAATGATTGTCTAAGTCCTGCACCAATTGCTGTACCTCCTCCAACCACTGTCCCAAGCTTCTCATCTCCTGCTCCGTACAAGAGGGCATAGATAAAAGTCTTAGCCTGATTTCTTGATTCAAGTCCTGCAAGTTTCTGATTAGTGGTGTGTATGTCTCCGTTAATGATTTCATTTGTATACTCCTCATCGTTCATGTAATGAGCAAGCATTCTCAGTTCAAGCTGGCTGGCATCAATACCTACTAGCTTATAGCCGTAAGGTACTATCCAGCATTCTCTACACTCCTTACCATAAGGTGAAGACAGGTTAGGAACCTGGGCCATGTTAGGATTTCTATGGGTCATACGTCCTGTAATGGTTCCATTCGGTATAACAAAACCATGTACACGAGTATCATCACCAAGAACCTTAAGCCAAGATTTAATCTGTGCCTCACGTTTCTGGTACATCAGAAACGATTTAATTAGCTCTGCTTGAGGAATGTTCTCAATTTTGGATAGGGTCTTTTCATTTACTACAGGTCTACCATTCTCAGTAAACTCTTCAGGAGCCCATCCAAACTCCTGAAGATACTCACCTACTTGTTTACGTGACGCTATATTAAAAGGAACCATAGTCCTCCTAGTTAAGCTGAACAGTCCCGGCATTTGTACAAACTTATCATACTCATCAGGAGTCAGTCTAACACCTTTACCTCCGGGGTTATCCCACCTACCAGTCTTAGCTAAGCTTCCTGATTTATTATCTTTACGATAAATATACCTCTCATCAATCTTAGGTTTAAATACTTTCTCGACCTCTTGCTGAGTCTCTGCCATCTTCTCGCGCATTAATGCTAACAACATCTCAGCCCTGAACTCATCGAAGTAGAACCCATAAGCTTCTTGAGATTTCAAGATGCGCGCTGATGCAGTCTCTATCTCAATAGACTTAGGATCAAACCCAGAACTTTCATTCCTGAGAGCATGATACACCTTAACATTTAAACCTACATCACGCTTACAGTATATTAGCATCTCCTTAGAGTAGCGTTCAAACTGATCAAACTCTATCTTAGCAAGACCAAGACGCTGGCCCCACATGCCTAGACTATGACCACCTTCTCTTACAGGATTGAACAGCCGAGAAAGAACTAAGGTATCTATGATTCTCTGAGAACCTAGTTTAAATGATGTAAGCCTCTCCAAGACAGGAATGTCAAAGCCAATTATATTATGGCCTGCCAACATTTCTGCCTTGTTTAAAAGCTTAACACCATCTTCTATTTCATTTGGTGAATACTCCCATACTTGATTTGTATCAACATCTTGAATAACTAGACACCACACTACAGTGGCATCCAGACCATCTGTTTCAATATCAAATAAAAGTTTCATTCAAAAGCCGTGTCACCTGTATCTTCAAATTCAATATCAGAATACTCAACCTCAGAGAGTCTACCAGTGTCCTTGTCATAAAGCAAATGTGTAGCAATACCAACATCACCAGTGTACCTTGACTTCAATATCCTTACACGAGTAGTAGCAGCCTCTATCGGATCATCAGCTTGCTGGTTCCGTTCTAAGGTAATGATAGAATCAGAAACCTGACCAATGCTATGTGATCCACGCAGGTGACTGATGTCAGTCTCAGCGCCCTTCTCATGGCCCTTATTGCCGTCAATGCGTCTAAGGTGGGACACCAGTATCAGCCCTGCTCCAGTCTCCTCTGCAAGGCTTCTAAGGCGTGTCATAATGGCATCAATAGAACGACGTTCATCACCTTCCAAGGTAGCAGATACCATCATGTGTAGGTGGTCAATTACAATCCATCTACATTCACAGCCTATGATCATGTAGCGAAGCTTGCTGAAAATTCCATCAATGTCATTGCTGCCAAAGTGAGCATGAATCCACACTCTATCTCTATTGTCATTATCGACAAAGAGATCATCAAATAGAATTGAAAGTTCTTCCTTAGAATAACCTTCTCTAATCCTATCAATGTGGAGTCTGTCATTAGCTTCAATAGACAGGATACCATCAACAGTCCTAGTCCAATCTTCCTCTAGAGCAATGATACCAATGTTATCTTTAGAGTTCTTGATCAACCAGTGTTCAAGCTCGCGAGTAACAGAAGTCTTCCCGAGACCTGTGCCACCTGCGAGAGTCACTAACTCACCCTGCCTTAGACCTTCAAGCTTCTTGTTAAGACCTTCCCAAGGATAAGGAATCGCTTCCTTCTTCAGTCGGTTGTGAAACTTATCCTTATTTTCCGATATGTTCATAACACCGGAAGGTGTATAGGTTTTAGCATTCCACCAAGATGAAACAAAAAGACCATGACCATTCTTTCTCAAGATGTCATTAGCATCTTTGAAACCTTCAGGCATGATCATTATCTTTGCCTTGTTAGGTTTCAACAAACGCGCTACTTTCTTTGCCGCATCTTGTCCAGGTTTGTCAGAGTCAAAAGCAATTATGATGTTATCAAAGCGTTCTAGAAATTCTATATTAGCTTTAACATCTTTCTCTGCTGACTGTGCTCCACCTTTTATTGAGATGGCTGGGAACTTAGAACCTAACAATTCGTAAGCTGCCATAGCATCACACTCACCTTCAGTGATGGTAAGATACTTGCCGCCAGTATCATTGCACAACTGCTGACCAAACAGACCACACTCCTGAATGGGACCGCTGCTTAAAAATCCCTTAGAGTTTACAACCCTAGTTTTAAAAGCTACTTCTTCAGCCCCATTAAAGTATGGGTAGAAGTGTTTTAGAATACGTCCCTCACTATTGATAACAGATTTAACTCCGTACTTCTTGGCAGTATCTAGATTAATACTACGGTCAGTTAAAGGATTAAATCCTCCATCATTAGGATTGGAATTATCTTTTATCAACGTGGGCTTAGATGGCTCCACTGTATCTTCCTCCTCCTCATAATTTTTATAATACTTAGTACAGGAATGACACCAAGCTGTACCATCAGTATTAATTGTTAAACATTTTTTATGTCCACAGGCGGGACAGTCTTCATGTGTTTTTTCGTATGCCATAAAGTTTGGGGAGCCTTATGACTCCCCCTCATCTCCTTTAACTGAATGCTCAATTTTCTGAGCAATGTTAGTGCGTGCTGCATTTAAAACTGCCAGACGTTTAGTCAACGCATTGATCTCAGGAACAATCTCTGTGAGTAGGGAATAACCAAACCTTCCCTCATCACTGAGTTCTTCCACAGGATACTCAACGTCGTTAATAGTCACGACAGGTTTAGATTCTTCTTCCATATACTCCCTCCTTTAGAAGGCTAAGTTTGCGGCAGATTCGCCTGACTCGACATTGTCTCCGAGATACTCAACCAAGTCAATGATTTGAACATTCTCAAGGATAGGGCGACGGTACTTGCCATCACCATATTCTGAATGCCTCCACTGTACAGCAACTTTAGAACCATTGCCCAGTGATACATCAACATCATTCTTCTCTTGATCTACCAGGCGTGGCTTACGGTTTGGTCTACCCTTTGAACCAAGCTCCCACTGCTGGAATGTGATTACAGGGTCTTCTGTAAATGATGCACGTCCCGCAGGCTTCATACCACAGTTGTATCCAGCGTCTTGAAACTTCTGAAACACGTCATCAGACACAGCGAGATTAACAATGTACAGATTCTTTTCTCCATTGTAGTCAGGCTTAGGAATAGTAACACTACTATAATAAGCTACACCTTCTACTACTTGTGGAATACCATTAATATTTTGCATAAAAAAACAAGCTCCTTAATTATTAGGAAAACAATTAGTCAGAAATATTTTCTAAAAACTTTATAAAAAGTTCTAGAAGTTCTTCTTCATTTAGAATTATTCTATCTATTACCACCTCCTGTTTTACAAATGTAATAAATTTATTTTTAACTCTATCTTTTGGAAGCTTAGAGCCAATTCTCATTGCAAAAAGGTAACACCAGAACTCATCAACATCATCTTCAATCATCCTATGAACCTCCGTAAGCAATTGATTTTATTGATTCTAGCATATTTTTTAGAAGATGTCAAGCCCCCAAAGAATTAAACCTAGACCGACAAGAACTACTATAACAGTCTCTGGATCATTATCAAGAGCTTCTAAAAATTTAAGTGGTTTCTTATTCATCTTCTTTGTACTGTGATAAAAGAATACCTAATAGAACTAAACATATTCCAGGGAAAGCAATAGTAAAACCTATTACTAGTATTGTCCACATAGAAATTTCTAAAAGCTTCTTCATTTTAAATCCTAATTGGTCTCCCCGGCAGGACTTGAACCTGCAACCCTCGGCTTAGAAGGCCGATGCTCTATCCAATTGAGCTACGGGGAGTAGAAGAGATGATTATCTATCTGAGTAACTTTTGTTTTACTGTTTGCCCAGTAAGGATTAACCGTAGTGCTATGATACCATAGGCTACCTTCAGTTATATCAGGTAATGTTCTCAACAAAACTCTCATAGCAACATTGACGGCCTTGTCCCAAGCCAGCCTATCTGTTATGCTTTCAGCTTTTCCATCACAATACCAGCTAAACTGACATCTATGTTTAATAGGTAGGATGTTTCCTCTATTAGAAATGTATGATGGTCCCTCAAAAATAACATCACAGGGATTGTTAGGAAAGTGTTTTGATTCTACCCGATTCATAACAACTTGGGCAACAGCAATCTGACCGACAAAAGATTCAGATGCTGCTTCAAAGTAAACATTCTGTGCCATGCAGTGTAAACTTCTGTCAGCAAAAGCCGGTAAAGAAAAACTCAGAAGTGTCAGACATAAACTAAGCATCATTCTAAATTTCATAGATCCCAATCTTCCGATACTTCTTGAATGAGATCTTCCATATAAGGATCTAAATCGTAAGCTCCATCATAGTCTACAATCTTGTGTTCCAGACGATTAACATCAACACAGGCTTCAATGTTATTATATTTAAACTTCTTTATTATTCTGTCTAGAAACTCTTCTGCTAATTCTTTCTCCTCTTCTTCTGAAAGTTCACCAAAGAAATTTACTTCATCCAAGATTGGTCTCATACTTAATTCTACTTCAGTCATTTCTTTTCTTTCCTTAAGAGTATTAGAAGCTCTAAGCTTTCTTTAATTTCTGCCTCAATATTATTATCATCTTTTAACGCTTCAATAATTGATCTTATCTTTCGCGGAGTGTCAAAAGATTTACTAGAATTTAACTCCATACATATGTCTTGAAAAGTTCTATGCATTCTCTGCACTTCTTCATAGTAGTCTTGAGCAGTTGTTAAAGGGGAGTGCCATATTACTATAGGCTGTGTATATACTTCTCTTTCTTTTCGTATTTCTTTTTCCCAATGTTCCTCAAACATCCAGAAGGATCTCTTTAGACCTGTTAATATATTGTTTTCTAATCTGTTTCTAAAGGCTTTAATCATTACTAATCCTCTCTAAACAATCTTCAATGTCATTTTTAATGATGTCTATCTTTTTTAAGATATACTCAATAACTTCTAGCTGAGCTAACAATTCTATATGAGTATCTCTAGTTTCTTGAATTTCTGAATGTACATCTATGCTCATAATTATTCTCAAGGTGGTGCCCCGAGCCGGACTTGAACCGGCAAGACCGTTAGGCCGGGAGATTTTAAGTCTCCTGTGTATACCTATTCCACCATCGGGGCGGGTTAAAGTTATTTATTAAAGACGTGCCACAGTGCTGCTATGCCTAACAGCAATACGCCCTGACCAAACATGAGAATACCCAAGCCTGCTAAGGTTTCCATTATTTAAATTCCAGGACATAGTCATCACCTTCTTCAAGTTTCCTGATGCTATATGCTCCCTTCCTGTACCTATTACCTGCTTGACTAGCTTTGTCTCTGTCTTCCGCAGGGATAGTTACCCAGTGTCCTGCTTGCGCTTCTGCAAATAGATGCTGCCATTTGCCTCTGATCCCACGCTTAACCGTCTTAGGTGCAGGTCCAGTCTCAATTTTAAAAGTGTTCATAATTAGATCCATCAGAAAATGTTATATGTACTTTAGTATTACGTGTAAAGAGTGTAGCTTTATTGTCGAACTCGCTTACAAGCGTCTCAGGTTTTTCTAAATTTAATCCCTCCTTCTTAAGCCAGTATTGGAATAGTTCAGATAGTGTAGCATCTTCAAGCATTAAGCTGCGTCCTCCATTGCATCGAGCAACTCGTCAAACAAATCGAACTCATCGGCGGTGGGTTTAGCGTACTTGCCGTCTTCGATCAGTTTGGCCAAAAACACTTCCATCTCAGCGGTCATCTTGTAGGGAGATGCCTCGGCAATCTTCACCATGTCGTTGCGGGTCATTTCGTTGATCTTGAGCATTAGCATCATCCTTTTTATCCCTCAAATTCAATCATACCCTAAGTCTTTCCAAACTTCATCAGTGATTCCAGTCTTAATGATTAACATTATTATTTCCTAATCAAAACGTAGGCTCGTTGATCTTTGCACCTGAGCAAACTGTACTTACCTTTGAGATACTTATTAGCAGACACCAATGCAGACGAACGCTTCTTATCAGGTATCAACATCCATGATCCAACAGGCATGTTAGTAAGCATACTTTTCCATGTTGCATTCCTACCTCTGGTAACAGTAGCAGGGTAAGGTCCAGTTCTTACTTTGAAAAAGCTATTTACTTTAGGAGTTTTCATATCTTTTCTCTGTAGTTAAAAGGGTTGTAGCTCATGGCTTTATTTAAATTTGAAACAAGTACACTTTCTTTCCTTTCAGAATTTAGTCCTATGTTTAAGTTTACTGGAATACCGCAATCAATATATATAAAATCCTCCTCAGCGTTAAGGGTAAGAGTTATTCTTCCTTCCTTATCCTCTAGGATATGAAAAGAAATTAGATCGTCAATAGAAATTGAGTTATTCATCGTCAATCCTAATAAGAAAGGCTACGATTGAACTTGTACCTGCCAGGAATAAACAGATGAGATAGTCACACAGTGGCACAATGCCTGTATAAAATCCAAATGTACAGAGTCCTAGTAGGAACAGTGAAAAACATATAACAAATATTAGATTGTCTTTAATCATTGCAGATATTCCAAGTGTACTAGAGATACATGAGAGGAATCTTGCCAGCGTTCAGGCTGTTTCTTAGCTATTAAAGAACACCAAGTATTCCATAGCCAAGAACATTTCCTTTTACTGCAAGCATCTATATAATTTTTTATCCTCCTTTCTTTAGTTTTATCTGTAGCATTCTTATTAAATGTTAAGATGTTAGGAGATATATTTAATCTCCTTATGTTGTGTATATCTATACAGCCAACACATCCAGCAAATAATTGACAACAGAAACCTGCTTTAGGTAAACCTAAACCGGGAACCCTTAAGAATACTTTCATTAACTTGAGAGATTTGTTTTTATAGTTAAACTCTAAACACTCTAGAGCATCTCTATAAAGTTCTTCTTTATGTTTCTCTAAGAATTTTAGAGTTTTAAGTTTATTACCCCATACATACTTTGAAGAGGAACCCTTTAATCTATAGTCCTGCATCTGTTTACCCACAGAATGCCAAGGTTGTTGGATAGATAATACTACCATCATTATCATATCTTTTAAATCATCAGGAGATTTTTGAGACCTCTTGTTTATTGCAGGGTTATGCCTTGTGAAATTGCTCATTGTTTTTAAGCATCCTCATACTGTAGTGGTTGTATGCTACTTAGTTACTTGAACCTGTATCTCACCTTTGATCCACCTATCTACGATGTAGTCAGGCATTGTCAAAGCTGTAGTTGGTGCATCGTCTTTCTCTTTGCTGAGATTCATTTGTGAATGATTCGGGTAAATTTGATTGATGCTATCAGCCTTCAATCGCTTGTGAAGCTTCCAACGCTTTCCGTTTGTGTCAATTAAAATCATCGTTAACCCCATTGATTTGCCATTGCATTTGCAATACCTGTGAAAGTTTTGCTTCGAATCTTCCACCTATCTTCTGATGGTGGCAAGTAGTGCAATCTCTGTTGTTGATTCTTAGGAAGATTGTCGAACTGTTCTTTGACGTTATCAGTCTCCTCCAATGGTGACAGTCCGTGCAACCACAGGCCAGTCTTCTTGGACTCAGGGTGTCCGTACATCCAAGGCTGTACATACTGGCTGGCTTTCATTGGTAGAACTCCTACAGGATTCTCCAAGTAGACCCTGTCACACACTGTCGTTGCCAAGTCCCACACTGCCATAGTCCAGTCAATGGACTCTAGCCTAGCATGATGCTTAGGCATTCCCCTGCCATACGTAGAATTGCCGCTAACAGCCAACGCTGTACATGGTAGGTGCATACCTATGATGTCCCATGTGTCGCTCCTGATGGCGTCTATGCAGTCTTCCTGTAGGTGGTAGGGGCTACCATCATCAGACGGTAGAAGATCATTAGAGAAAGCGTCGTGGCACCTGTTCCTGAATGCTTCTCTGACTGTTCCAGAAAATTCAGCGACTATTAAAACTTTCATATTAATCTTTCCTGTCAATGTAGTTATCTCTTGAGCGGGTAACATTTATATTACCTTCTTCACATTCACATTCAGACTCAGAATTATAATCATTAAGAGCCATTTGAATTGCTGATTCTCTTTTACAATTTTTAGGAAAGTAAAAGTTGGAAGAACCTTTAGGATATTTTCTGCCGTTTATCTTTACAACATAGGCAACTGGTCTACCATTTTGCTTGGCAGTTCTGGCAATTCTGATTCTCATTTCAATCCCTTTTATAAATGTTAAACGTCACTACTTGAAATACCAGCCCAAGAACAATACATATTGCTGGCATGTAATATGATAATACTTTTGTTCTAATACTTACAGTACCTCCCATCTCTAGTATTTGAAACTCTGCAATTGCGATGTTCTGCATTAACATAATGCCAGAAACAATACAGAAAGTACTTAACAGTGCGGCCAAACTTATGGCTGTATGTCTAATCATTTGGAACCCCTACGAAAACTCCGGTACGTTGATAATAAGCCTGAGTGTGAAAACTCAAGTTATCACTGTCAGCAATCTCATTGAGATAGTTGATAACGTCAAACTCAGTAACGTCATCCTGCTCAAATTCCAATTCAATTATCACTCTGGTCAAATCAGTATCTCCTGATGTTGTGCTTGTACATTAGTAGAACTAAATACTCAGTCAATCTTTCGTCATCTTCTACAGATAGAAAAAGATTGTCTACTTCTTCTGGTGACAGAAATTCTAAAACTTCTACCAGATCTTTTTGGTTTCGATAAGTTTGCAGATCAATTACGTTCATGCCTCCAGTCCCTTTGTCACAGCAAAACCGCGCTAGGTATAGAAGATTAGTCAACAATCTTTTCTCCTTGTGTAGTTTCTTTACTGTGGATACTTTCACAAATACCCACAGGAAAAAATGAGCAGTTTTACGTCATGCTCAGGACATCAGGGTCCGGATTCAGTTATTAAAGTCTCTGGTCCGGTATTAGAGACTGGGTCCGTTTTAAGTCGCACTTAACCCAAGACTCATGCAGTTTTATGTCTTCTCTGAAGACTGTGTATAGTCAATATTGAACACCTTTTGCAATTTTCAAAAGTTGGGAAAACCTGGAGACCCCTCCAGCCTTTCGCTATGCCCACTCAAAGGAATGGACATAGGGAAAAGGGAACCCCGAAAGGTTCCGCAATTCCTTTGTCTACTAGCTAGATACCGCAGGCATCCTAGAATCAGTCACGATTCCGCGATGTAAACCCCGCGCCATTCACACACCAGACAATTCCGGCTCTGCCTTATTACAGACAGCAATTAAGTGCGCCGCTCTACTTTCGACCCCTGACAAAACCCTTGCCTGTTCGCACCGTTTCACAACGTCACCCGCGACTCTATGGAAGGAAGCGCGGACTCGTAAGAACCGCTGCTACCACCAGTCAAGGGGCCCACAGACTACCCATGTTTTGCCCTGCCGTGTTCAGTTTTGCACGTTTTTAGGGAACGCTGGCCTAAACAACACCGCCAAACCCTTGAAGCTTTCCGGTAAACATCCGCAGATGCTTACTGGAAAACTTGCGGAACCCGTGTAGGCGTTCCGCGTGTTTTCTTATGCTGCGATGAGCTTACGCAGCGCCCGTATGTTGTCCGGCGTTACGTCGATTTTCGCGAGAATTTCGTTACGCTTGGCCTTGTCGTCCTCAAGCTCTGCCGATGCCTTGGCAGCATGTGCCGCCGTTGCCGTCTTGATCAAGGCGCGCACAGCGTCCTCAAAATGGAATCCTCGGTATGGATTGGGTGCCTTTTTCACAGTGTTCCATGCTGTGGCCTTGGCTTTGTCTAAGTGCTCTGCAATATATGCCTTGCCTCGGCTCCCATTAAACTCGCCGGTGTCTTCATCTTGGGTTAGGCCAAACTTTGCGAAGTAAGAGACCAGACTATCCGCACGCACCGTGCCATCGCCGAGACCTTCAACCAGTGTTATAGCTTTTCGATAATCGCCAGATTTTGCCACGTGTATCAATATTGAGACTGCCGCGTGTTGGATGTGCTCTCTGGCTTTTGTCGTGCTTGTGATAGCGCGTGCCATTGAAGCATCAACGCCGCCCTCTAATGCCGTGTAATTAATCATGCTCTTTCCCCTATGTGTTTTTTGTTAAGTGATGCGAACTTTAACAGGTATACGGAACATGTAAAGGGAAAATGAACCAAATATATAATTAAATAATGGTATATAAATTTTTTGTATGATTTTAGGAATGGCACGCTTTTTGCATTGTGCAAATACTGTGCCAAGTAAGGGCTGCAAAAACTGTGCCAAGTTTTTGAAAGTATTAGGAATGCAAATAAGAATGGTTCGCATTTTCACAAGCTTTTAGAAACTTTGGGGAATGTCCGGCCCCTTTTGAAAGTTTGCGAAAGGGAATAAGAATGATTCTTATTCGGGAAACTTCTAGCATTTGGGAAAGTTTGGGAAACCTTTAGAAAAAGGTTGGTGATGACAGGACATCATGAAGCTTTGGGAAAGCTTGTCAAGGCTGGTGATGACAGGACATCACGAAGCTTTCCAAAGGCTGGTGATGACGTGACATCAGGGGTAGGCAGGAGGCCCTGGCCCCTCCCCTGGGTAGTACATGCATTCAAAAACATTTCAACAACTTTTAAAATTGTCCAACCTTTTGGGGAACTTTCCGGGGGACCGCCTTTCTAAAAGCTTTTAAAAGCTTCTAATAATATTCTTCTAAATATTTATTTAGAAGTTATTTTTAGAAAGTTTTAAAACCTTTTAGAAGGCGTGTTTGCCTATTATAGGGTTGTTTTCTTGTTTTGTCAATAAAAACTTGACAAATGTTAAATTCCTCTCTATAATGAGCAGTTATGAATAAATATTTACCACAGAAATCATCAGATCGTGTTTTAACAGAGAGACAACAAAAGTTCTTGGACTGTTTAATCCAAACGGGAGGTGATCTAAAACTAGCAGCAGATTTAGCAGGTTATGCTGAAGGAAGCTATCTTCAAGTTATAAAAGCACTTAAAAATGAAATAATAGATTTAGCCACTCAGATCCTTGCTCAATCCGCACCTAAAGCTGCTTTTAAACTTGTACATGTGATGGAATCGGATGAACCTATTCCTCAAGCCAATGTAAAGTTACAAGCGGCCCAAACTATCTTGGATCGTATTGGAGTAAGTAAAACAGATAAGTTAGATATTAGCGTAGATGATAGTAGTGGATCTTTGTTCATTCTTCCTGCAAAAAGGGTAATAGATATTGAAGTTGCCGAAAACTAAACCAAGAAAGCAAGGTACAGCACCTTTTGCATATGACGATGATAAGCCTAACAAACAATTTGTCCGCAACGAAACTAAATATAAAATATTAAAAAAGGTTGTAGAGGGCATTGTTGCAGGGTCTATCAAGTCTATCAGAGAAGGTAGATTATTTGTAGAACATGAAGGTTATAGTATATCTGTACAATCTCTTTCTAACTACGTAAAAGAAGAAAGAGAATCAATAGGTAATAAAGGTAAGTATCATTATACAAGAGCTAATCAGGCTAAGATAGCTGCTAGACAGGAAGTAAGAGATAAGAAAGAACAAGTTAAAAAGCTTCAAAAACAATTAACCAATGCTAAAAACTCTTTAGGTTCTAAAACCAAGACTTTAACTAAACTTGATGAAGATCCTGAAACTGAGACAAAGGCTGGTAAAGTTGTAACAGATGCTGACATTGAAGAACTTTCACCGACTGTTCAAGAGGCTGCAAAGAAAGAAGTTATATTCCAGCCGAATGAAGGTCCACAGACAGACTTCTTAGCAGCTTCAGAAACTGATGTTCTTTACGGAGGTGCAGCAGGTGGTGGTAAGTCTTATGCCATGCTTGTTGATCCTTTGAGATATTGTCATAGATCTGCCCACAGGGCTTTAATCCTAAGAAGATCTATGCCAGAACTTCGGGAACTTATTGATAAGTCCCGTGAGCTTTACCCCAGGGCTTTTCCTGGATGTAAGTTCAGAGAAGTAGAAAAGATCTGGAACTTTCCCAGCGGAGCAAAGCTGGAGTTTGGTTTCCTTGAAAGAGATGCAGATGTTTACAGGTATCAGGGCCAAGCCTACTCTTGGATAGGTTTTGATGAGATCACTCACTTAAACACAGAGTTTTCTTGGAACTATCTAGCATCACGTTTACGTACTACAGATTCAGAAATAACGCCCTACATGCGTTGTACCGCTAACCCCGGTGGTGTAGGGGCACATTGGGTAAAGAAGCGTTATGTAAGTCCAGAAGAGCCTAATACAAGCTTTACAGGCCAAGATGGACTTACACGACGTTTCATTACTGCCAGACTAGAAGATAATCCTTATCTGGCACAAGATGGACGCTATGAGCAAATGCTTAAAGCACTTCCAGAAGTTCAGCGTAGACAGCTTCTGGAAGGTAACTGGGATGTTACAGAAGGTGCTGCATTTACAGAGTTTGATTTAGATGTACATGTAATACCACCTTTTGAAATTCCTATAAGCTGGGAAAGAGTTAAAGGTATTGACTACGGTTATGCTTCAGAAAGTGCATGTGTTTGGGCTACAATTGATCCTGATGACAACACGTTAATTATTTATAGAGAATTATACAAGAAAGGTCTTACAGGAGAAGATTTAGCAGTTATGCTCACTAACATGGAATTAGAAGATCCATATAGTGTCCAAGGAGTTTTAGATACTGCAGCATGGAATAGGACAGGTACTACAGGTCCAACCGTAGGAGAAACTTTACAAAGGGCTGGTCATAAGCTGCGTAGATCAGATAAAAATAGAATACAAGGTAAGATACAGATTCACGAATATTTAAGAGTACAACCTAATGGAAGACCTAAGCTACAGATTTTTAGTAGCTGTCCTAATCTTATAAAAGAATTACAAGGTATTCCTTTAGATAAAAGTAATCCAGAAGACGTGAATACTCACGCCCCTGATCATGCTTATGACGCTTTAAGATATTTAATTATGTCTAGACCTAAGGTAAATGACATTTTTAATAAATTTAGAAACTTAAGAATGGAACAAGCTTATACACCAGCAGATGCTGAATTTGGATATTAAAAGGAGATATATAAATGGCAAATCCTGTTTTTGAAATTAGAAATACCGGACGTAATTCTGCCCGAGCAGGAGATGTCCAAGAACTTGCTGATCATATTTGTAATTCATGGACTTCTGTAACTACGGGTACTATCGCAGTAACTGATGACACTAATACAGATGTTTCATTTACTCAACCAGCAGATACTATTA
>VTLG01004268.1_pt1 | contig 28029 bp, 48 predicted proteins | sample 4694571 | NCBI WGS metagenome assembly VTLG01 (sample SAMN12604809, study PRJNA352737) | marine metagenome | biome: ENVO:00000447; feature: ENVO:00000209|ENVO:00000569|ENVO:01000036; material: ENVO:00002151; isolation source: viral sequences binned using virsorter ...
ATAAATTAGTTTTTTTCAAATATGAATCTGCTCCATAATCATATTCATATTCTAACCTTATTCCTGATATAAGTTTATTTACATCTGTTAATTTAAAATCATATTTTATAATATCATTATTATCTATTAATAAAGCACTTTCATAATCTTCTTGTTCATATAATCTTTTTAATGTTACAAAACCAAATTTACCATTATTTTTAATTCTTGGATAAGATTGTGTGTATTGACTTATTTCTTCTAATAATCTTTTAGAATCTATTTTATCTTTAACTGCAAATGCAAATTTATAATCTGAATGAACATCAACTGCAACATCATATTCATCTTCATCAAAATCTACTACTCCACATTCTTCTTTTAATATATGTCGCATTATATGTATAGGATTTTCTAACTGACCATCTACAATATCATCATCTACCCTACCTAAAACATCTACATAAAATTCTTCATCTGCAACATCTTCTATATCTACTATTGTGTCCTGATGTATATTCTCAATAGTTAATTCTATTTTTGAATCACATACATTAGATTGTACTGCATCATATTGTGAAGCAGATAAATTGTATAATTTTAAAAAATCAATATTATATGTTAATGAATCTGCTTTATTATCTTGGTAAGATTTCTGACCCTCATGGTATCTGATAACAGGGAAACAATTACCTGTATTGTCATCATTAGGTATATCTTCTTCAACATTTACACTTGTTATAAAATTTATTGTTCTATTTGTGTGAAAAACATAGGTATATCCAATAATAAGACCTAAATAATCATCATCATTAAATGAAGTTTGTGTGCTAGGAAATTCTGAACTATTAGGTGCTAGTGCAAATGGACTATTTGTAAATTCATTACTTTTTAAATATTGCATAGGCAAAAGTCTTAACCATTCTTGTGGTATCATATTGACACCCATAGTTGAATATTCTGTTTCTTCTGTATTAGTTAAATCAAAAAATGAATCTTTAAAGGCATATAAAAATATATAGCCATCAGGATTGCTTGTTATGCTACTTGTACCTGAAAACAAATGTGGTATTTCGTTTGACCAATCAAAAGATGTAGATATATTTGTATCTATATCTTTAACAGGTAAATTGTAATCATTTAAAGTAAATTTTAATAATTTGTTATATTTACCTCCATTTATACCATAAGTTGATGATAATCTATAATCAAACAATATATCTTGGCTTGTATTTACATTATTAAGTACACCTATGTTTCCAACATTGCTGCTATTTGCATTTATTGTATGCCCATTTCCACCTTGTATTTGACTTAACTCATATGCACCTATATATTCTCTTGATTCCTGACCACTATAACCATTGTTATTTAATCGTTTAAATGATATATTTTTTGGAACAGATGATTGTAATGTTTGCAATCTGTTTTTACTAAATAATCCACCATTTTCTATATAAATAGTATTGTTGTTTGTATCGCTGAATGATATTTGTCGTTGTCCAATAGATAGTGGTGCATATTCTGTATTTATTTCAGGTTCATCAGTTGGGTCATCAGATGGTAAATATTCATTTTTTACAAATTGATGTTTTATTTCATGCAATACAGACAAATAACCATCTTTATATAATTTCAAACCACCTATATCCCATTTTTCATCTATGGGTTCATTATCATCATCATAATAAAAACCTGAATAATATTCTTCTGTTGTAATTCTTTGTATATCTTTATAATCTACTGCTATACTATATCTTCCATCTTTATATCTCGCAACAGTAGGTGCATTGTTTAATTTACCATATAGCATTGGAATAGGTTTGTTCCTGTATCTATTAGGTATATTGTCTGCATCTCCCAATGAAACTGATGGCAATTCTTTGTGTATTTTTTGTTCTGTATAATCTTCTAATCTTATAGTTAATTTTTCATCTGTATGAGATATATCTCTAATCTTACCTGCATACAAAACTGCACAATCATTATTTTTTAAATCATTTGAAACATCTCTTAATGAAGGTGTAATTGTAGTACAAGATTGCGATTTTAAATGTATACTTACTGTTTCATTAATCATCATACTATTAGTAAACATATCAGACATTCTAACACCATTATATTCAACATTACTAAAATTCAATGTTACAGACGATATTTTATATCTACCTGATTCTATGTCTATTGATTCTTTTAACTTCGGTAAACCTAGCAAAATTGGTCTTAAATATATACTAGGGTTATCAGATGATTCTGATATTTCTAAATTATTTGTAGAAAATCCCATTGGGTTTATAACAGGAGGTATATATACAGGACTAATAATTTCTTTTTGTGTTACTTTTTCAATTAATACAATAGGAATAATTTTAGTATTCTTTGATAATATATCTTGTCTAAATGAATCAGAAATAAACATTATGCGATTGATTCTCCTCGTCGTAATGCTTCTTTAATGTGTGGTATAATCACATCTTCTGTGTAATTCTCACTCATCACATTTCCTGATACATTTACTGTTATCATTCCACCACCACCTGTTGGTTCACCTGCTGCATCTAATGGTGTTACATTTACTATTTCTCTACCTGTTGGATTATCACCAACTCTAATTAATTCATTACCACCTGTAACAAAACTACCACCTGTTGCAAATGATTTTAATGTTGGATTGGGTATTTGATTTAATGCACTTGTTATTGTTTCGCTAACTAAACCACCTGCTCCTGCTGCTAATAATAAACTTAATGGTGCAGGTACAGTTTTTAATAAACTTGCTATATACCCTGCTGTTCCCTCCATTATTTCGGCTCTTACAACACCAAACATTGCTTCTCTTGCTGAACTTGCACCTTGTGCTTGATTTATTACTTTTTGCCTTGCTAATTGTGCATCTGAATCTAATAGTGCTTTATTTGTTGCTAATGCTGTTGATAATTTAGATTTTTCTACTTTCTTAAATTCAAATCCTTCTTTTTTCCTTCTAACATCTCTTTGTGTAAATTGCAAATGTTCTGCTTGCATAGCATTTTCTCGTAACTCTATATCTTTTGCTTCTTGTTGTTCTCTTTCTCCAAATGCAACTCTTTCTTTTTCAGACATTTCAGTTAATATGCCTGACCTTCTTTCTAATAAATCTGCTTCTATTTTTGCTTGTAATAGTTGTTTACTTTGTTCTTCTGTTAATGCTACACCACCTCTTACTAAATTTTGATAATTTTGTATTTCATTATTTCTATCTACCAATGCTCTATTAACTTTTTCAAGATTAACAGATTGCATTGCTTCTTCGGTTTCTACATCTTTTAATGATTCTAAAAACCCACCAACTGCTTCTGCTGCACCTTTAAATCCTTTTGCTATTGATATAATAGTAGGACCCATTAAATCGCCTAAATTTTCTGCTGCATCTCCAACTGCATTACTCATTTGGTCTAATGCACCTGACATTGTATCTGCCTGTGCTGATGCTTGACCACCAAATAAATTTCCTACATTTCTAGTTAATGTTTCTAATCGCTCTTGTGAACCAACTGCTCCTGTAACTTCAATACCATATCTTGACAAAGCATTAGTAGATGAACCTAATGATTTAGATACTAAATCTGCTGCTGCTACTAAATCCATACCTTTGGCTGCTGCTAAATCAATAGTAGCCTGTGTTGCTAATTTTATTGTTTCTTCTTCATCTGTAAATGCTGCAATTAATGCTTGTGCTTCTATTATCGCTTCATCACCAAATGCAGTTTGTTGTTGCAATGCAGATGCTTGGTCTAATAATGCTTGTGATGTTCTACCTAATGATGCTTCTAATTTCTTTTCTGCTAATTCTTGTTGTGCAGATAAATTAATAGCCTGTTTAAATCCACTTAATAATGCTCGTGAACCAAAATAACCTGCTGCTACTAAACCTGCTTTTTTTGCTAAACCACCCATTGAATTTGATAAGTTGTCTATATTTTTTTTTGCTAGTTTAGCACCTTTTTCAGTAACTCTTATTAAAAATGTAGATTTTTCAGCCATTATTTACCTCTTTGTTTTTACTTTCTTTTATAGCAGTTATTTCTTCATCTATAAGCATAAAATCATCTACTAATTTAGCAGGTGTATCTTGCAATGATGGATATGGAGGTGTATTGAATTTCTTGCAGAATGTATATTTTTTAATAAGATTTTGTGCTTTATTATCTACAATTAAATCTGTATCTACAAAAAATAATGATTGCTTATACAATGCTTCACCTATTTTAAATCCTTTTTTATCTGCTTTATCGTATAAAATCATTAATTCCTCATATACATCATCAATAGAAGAATACATTTTTTGTTTTTTAGTTGATAAAGACAATGCTTTATATGGAAATCTTACTCCTGAATAGGCATTTTTCTTACCAATGTTACCACTTATCCAAACATTTATTCGTAAAATGATTTCATCTATTTTTTTTTATTCGCTTCTTCAAATATCTTGTTAGCGATTGCAATTAACTCATCAGTAGAGTATTTGTTTATTTCTTCATCAGGCAAATCAGTACCCTGCCTAACTACATCTACCCAAAATGAAAATTTAGGCACACCATCAACTGCTGCTTCCATAAACTTATCATTCAACTCACTTCTTTCATCTAATCCTAATTCCTTTAAATCAATCTTAAATGTTTTAAATTCTTTATTTTTAGATTCTACACTTACTGACATTCTTTAATCCCTTATGCTATTGTTATACCTAACATTTTTGTTGATGAACTTATATCATCTGCACCTACTACTGTAAATGGTATTGTTTCCATTAATACAGCACCACCATTATCAATAGTAGGCTCATTAATAAAACATTTATCCAATGCTATTGTCAATTCACCTGCTGTGTCATTTTGTATATTTATATCCACAGTATTTGAATCATAGAATTTAGCAAGTAAATCATGTACATCATCATTCCTAACTACTGTCATAGAACCTGTAACTTCAAATCCACCTGTCATAGCATAACCAAATGGTTCAAATGTTCCACTTGTATTATCTTTATAATGCACTCTTTCAATCGTTCTGCTTACTGATAACTGCCATGATTGCACAACTAATTCTTCATTAGCACCACCATTAATATATGTATTATCAGGGTCTAAATTTCTGATGTTTCTTGGTGTTCCTGTGTCATATGCTGCACTTGATATTGCATCACCTCCATAAGTAGGCATAAATGCAGTTGCCCATTGTATTGTGCATACCATTTCACCACCCTCACTACCTATATCTTCTGTCAATGTAAATCCTGTGCCTACACAGCCTTGACATACAACATTATTAAGAGTAGCATCTGCACCACCATCTTCAAATCTAATTTCAAATGTTGATGCTGAACCTGCTGCATTTACATATGTTGCAGTTGGGAATGTATAATCATTTGCTAATGCTGCTTCACTACTACCATCTTCAAATACTGCTTCTGTTGCTAATAAAACTGATGCAGGTGTACCTCTTAATGTGGTTTCAAATGTCCACATTTTAGTACCTTCTGAATGATGCCCTTGTGATGCAGTTGTTGTAAATTGTCCTGCTCTTTGTGCAGAATACTCAACAGGTACTGATGCTTCGGGTATTGTAAAACTTGTTACCTGTAATTTTTTCAATCCTGCATCATCAGGTTGGTCACCTACATTAGATTCTTTTTGATACCAAACCGAAACATTTTGGCTTGGAAAATAATTAGTCGCTTGTGCCATTATTTAACTCCTTTTTTCTTTGCTTTTGGTTTCTTTTTTTGTTTGGTTTCTATTGATTGCAATTCAACTTGTACTGATTCAGGCAAAGAATCAAAATCAGTTATATCTATTGTATCGCCATTTAATAATTTATTTATTTTATGAATACCAAAAAACTTATTATCTAAATCTTTAAATCCTTTTTTTGCTTTATATTTCATATTTTTCCTATGTAAAATGATTAAAATGTTGTATGGTTATCTCATATTCTGCTATATGCAAATTAGATTCTTCTTCATTTTCTTCATCTTGAACATTATAATTTATCGTATCTACAATTAATGCTGCCCAATTATTACTTGTATCTACCTGATTATCTAGTAAATGCTTCCTTAACCTATCTATTTTGCCTTTTACAGCCTTATTAACTAATTCTTGACTTGTATCTACCTTAAAGTAATATCGGAGGTTTAAAGCATATTCTCTCGTTTCAAAATTAGTTGCTTGTTCAACACTTGTGCTAGATATTAGATTAATCTTAATACATTCGTTGCCTATCATCTTAAATGTATTGCCTATATATACATTCTGAAATTCAGTAGACAATATAGACCTTAATCCTAATTCTACTTCATCATATGCTATTTTATCGTATGTTATCGCCATTATCTATGCAAACTTATGTTTCTTGTTACAGAATTAGTTTCTTCCATTCCCTCATTATATACTTCTATTTCCCATTGGTCATCTGCTGTCATAGATGAACCTTGAAATCTAACCTGAATACCATTTAATCCACCCCAATTATCTAATGTGCCTGTGACAATGTTATCTGTTTCTTCTTGCCCAAACAATTTATCATTACCATAATATTCTACTTTACATTTAGCCACACCATAAGCACCACCTGTTGTGCAGGTTATACGAAGTAAATCATAACCATTATTGCCACCATAAAATTCACCTGCTGTTTCTACTAAATACATACTTCCTGCTCTTGTTACTTCTCGTATTGAACCTTGACTATCTTTGTTGTCTATTTCAAATGATAATTTAATTTGACCACCATTCATCTTATCAACTAATCCTGTACCATCTACATTGCTAACCATATCCATATAAAATTGTGCTTCTTCTGACATAGGGTCTTTTGACCTAATTAGATTTGCTGCTGCTATATAACAAGTACATTTAATTATCACAGGGTCATATTCAGGTGTTAAACCACTTGCTGCACCCTCTTTAATTTGTGTTGATTTAGGCAATGGCATTTGAAATCTAGCATCTAATAAGTTGTTTAATTCCATACTCGCATTTACTAATTGTTGGTCAATGAATGTTGCAAAATCTACACCTGTTTCAAACACTTGTTCATTTATAGTAGTAGAAGAATAATTGCTATTATAATATTCTAATTGATTTGTTGCAGAAGCATAAAACCATTCACCATTTGCATCAACTGCACCACTTGTTGATTGTGCTGCTGCGAGTTCTTCGCCATTTACAAAAAAAGTATCTACATATCCACAATCCCTAAATAAATGTAGATTTCCCGATGTCAATGTAGGATATATTTGTGTTTTTTGGTCAAAATCACCAAAGTTATTAAAGTAGTTCTTTAAATCAGATTGACTTGCATATTTAAAATTTGTTGCCATATTCTAATCCTTATTTTCTAGGGTATCTACCACCCCAAGTTTTTTTCTTGCTTGGTTTAGGAGCAGCCTTTTTAGGTCGTCCTATTTTCTTACCGTATGTTCCTTTACCTTTTGGCATTTCCCCTCCTTATGAATAGCATATTATTGTTATTTCACCATTTTTTAGTGAGTTCATTGAACGACCTGCAACTATTGAAACCATATTTTCTAAATTACTTGCTCTTGTTGGTATACCTGCATGAGCAGAACCATAAGCAAATGATGTTTTAAATTCTGCTCTATATGATGCAGTAAAATCAACTATTCCTGTATCATAATCAATAGTGCCACTTCCAACATCACCTATTAAATTTCCATTTCCATCATCTACCAACATATTCTGTGTATTTTTAACTCTTTTTCCACTTCCAACATCTGTTATTCTTTCGGTTGGAAATCTAGTAAATACTTTGCTTTGATGTGCTGATGTATCAGGTATGTTCCCAACACCCCAAGGTTCTGTGCCACTTGATGGGTCTGCTAATGTAACTGCATCTGCATTTATCATTTTTTTATGAGAAAATCTAACATCTCCATTGACCAATTCTACTTTATAATCATAATTTCCATCAGCAAATGCTTTGTTAATAAGTGATATTACTTTTCCAAAACTAACATCAGAAGAATCAGTAGTAAAGGAAATATTGGTAGATGTTCCAAGTGATGTAGTTAAATTAAAAGCATAAGCAGTTGATACTGCTAAACCTGTTGAATCTGTTGATGATACATTCACTCCTAGATTTTGATAGCCACCATGTTCAGGAAATTGAATTGATACACTGCCCGGCACTATACCACCTGCTACATTAGTTGCACCTGTTCCTCTTGGAACTGCACCACTATCGCCTAATAATTGACCTTTAAATCTACCATTGGCATCTGTTCTAATATTTACCCCTGAATCATCTTCTGTGCCTTTATCATGTAAATGGCTACCTGCATACATAAATACATCTGTGTTATCAGGAATAGTTTGTGCTGTGTAACCTAAAACATTTCTTTCAACTGTCAATGTGTTGCCACTTACCGACACTACTTTCATAGCATCTGATGTTGATGTATCAAAAAATATGTAATCTCCTGCTCTAAATTTAGCACCTGCACCATCTAATGCTATTGTGGTTGAACTTGAAGTATCTTCTGTATCTGTATCTGCACCCATATCGCCACCTTTTGAATGTGTAGCATCTAATGTTGCAACCTTACTTGTTGCCAATCCTAATAATGTTGATGCTCCCAATGCTGATGAATTGCCATCTGCATTTTCAATCAATCTCATATTGTTAGAAAAGAACATTTCACCTGCACCTAACATTGTTGATAAAAACATTGTTGCAGTTGCCTGTGTGCTATCTGCTGCCCACCCTGCTGCTTGTAATTGAATCTCTACACCTGTTGTTCCACTATTGTAAATACAAAATGCTTTTGGTGCTGCTGTTGCAGTACAAGTTTTAGTTGGTGATTCATCATCAGGACTAAATGCTAATAAGTCTGTAAATCCATCACTAGCATCTACATAAAATTTATTTACTGTTTCTTCTGTGTAATTTTTTGTGTTAGTAAAGGAGTTGGTTGTTCCATTTGCCTCTACTGTTAATGTTGATTTGACATTCGCCATTTTTTTCTCCTATACTAAATGATATTTTACTTTAATGTTTAATGAATAATCAGAATTATCTGAATCTGACCTAAAAAATGCTAATATAACTTTACCTGATGATACACTATTGCTATCTACTGTCCATGTGCTTAAATATGCTTGTTCATTACCTGCATTGGTTTCATCATCATTATGTGCTAATAATGTACCATTAGATAATGCAGAAGTTGAACCACTTGTAAAATCATAAGAGTATAAGTGCATACGAGTTGTATCACCTGTTGCATTGTCTGCACCCTCTATTGAATATACTGCATCTATATAAATGTTATCAGCAACATACCACATCATAGGCACTAATTGTGAAGCATATTGTGTATCTGTATCTGCTGTTGTAAATGATGTATCAGGGTCTGTGCCTGTTCCAAAATCTACATCATTTGTAGCACTGCCTCCACCACTTGCAGACATAAATGGTACAGGGTAATGTGTATTTGCTGCTGCATCAGAAAAATCTATATAATTAACTCCAAAATAAGCATATTGAGTAAGCACATTAAATTGTCCTACTCCTGCTTTAACTACACTATTGGTAGTATCTACTGACAATAACCCTGCTCCACCTTTTGCTCTTACTAATAATGCTGATGTCGTATCATCATTATTTGGAATAATTTGCACTTGGTCATCTGATAATTTTAAAGCAGATTTTGTACCTTCTCCATCTGTAATTGCTTCTACTGTTGCATCTATTCCATTAGAATCATCATCTACTCTTAAAATAGACTTATATGCACTTGCTATGCTTTTTCCTGTTAAACCTGCCATATTACTCCTTATTGCCCATTATATATTCCTTTTGGCAATGTTGTTGCTTTAATTACAAATGGGTGGTCGGCAACCGAATGTGATGCTCTAAATCCATACTGTAAATATGCTGTTTTTGTTAATCCTGATGTACTAAATCCAATATAAAATGTATTAGAAGAACCTATTGCTGCTAATTCTGATGCTTGCAAGACCCATTTTACCACATGGACACTATCATCTACTTCGTCATCACTAAAAGAAATGCCTATATTATCATATTCAAATTTTTGAGCAAGAGCATTGTATGTGCTATTATCACTTAACCCTATCTTTATTCTTGTATCAGTACTTCCTACATTTATCATAAAAGTTGCTTCAATTTCTACTGTTTCAGATGGAGGTGTTTGAAATGATATTTTATGTGTGCTATCTTCTACTGTTAAAGAGTTTTGTATTTCAAAAGTGCTTAAATTAGTTAAATCGCCCTCTAACCTTGTATAGCCAATAATCTGACCTGCATATATAGTAGATGATGAAATGCTACCTGTAACATCTAAATCGCCAACTACTTTCATCTTATCTTTTGATAATTGTAATGGTGCATTTGTGCCATCTGCATCTCTAACCAATTTTAGATTTTCATCTATTGCATCTGCTATATGTAATATTTTAGCCATTTAATTTTTTTTTCAATTCATCTATTTCATCTGCTAATTGCATAAATCCTTTTTCTAACAACTTAATCTTTTGGTCTGCTTCATTCTCATCTTCCATATATTTAACTAAATAAGGAATCTTCTCAATGCCCTTAAATTGCTTTAAAACTACTTCAAGCACCTTTGGTACTAATTTTTGCAGAACTATCGCAGGAATCACTATTTTATGCCTTTAACTACTGTTAATGTAGTATCATAGATAGCATCTAATAATTCTTTTTCCTGTTTCTCATTTAAAATAGGAACATTTATCTCTTTGTTTAGTTTTGCTACTACTTCATCTTTGTTATCAGTTAAGTATTTAATTACATAATCAATAGCAAAGTTTTTCAGAAAGTTAGTTAGTTTTTTCATTTCTTTTTATCTCCGATTATAAGTTTGTTTACAATTTCTACTAATGCTTCGTATTTCGCTTTTATCCCTCGTAATTCAATCTGCATTTTCTTTTGTTGGTCAATCAATTTAATAATTATCATTTCCAACCTTTTAAATCGTTCTTCTAAATCTTCAATTAGTTCGTTCTGTATCCAATGCTGTTGTTTCCAAAGAAAATAACCCACAGGTATTAGTATTGCTATTGGTAAACCATATTGGTCTAAAAGTTCTATTGGATTCATTCATTACTCTAAATTCTTTATTATATTAGATAACTCTATTGCTCTATTAGGTGTCTGATTTGCCCATTTACTATCTAACATTTCAACAGATGCTTTTGCATATTGTTTTTTTTCTAAATAATCAATAGTTTTTTTAAACTTGCTAAATCCTGAAACACCTAATTGATAGCACATTTCAACCACAACATTCTTTGCTTCTTCCTCTGCTGTCCTCCACCAATGAAATGTTTTATTTATCCTATTCATTAGTTTGTCCAACTTGCGAATTAAAATCAATTCTGCTATTTCTTCATCTAACTCTAAATCCTTAATAGCAAACCCATATCCAATAGTATCATATCCTTCTGTGCATTTATACACTTTGGAACGATAACCCTCATGGTGTTTAATTCGTTCTAATAATGACATTATCTTTGCTTTATGTGGAAAATAAAAACTAAATCATCTGCTGCATAAGTTGGTGTTGTAGATGATGTTATAACAGCCTGAAAATATACAGATGTAGAATCATCTGCTGCTTTAATCAATATAGGTGAAAATGCTTTATCTTTTGATAAATTCCCTAATTGAACAATGTTAGCATTATCTAATTGTGCAACTGCTCCTACATCAGCATCATGTTGTAATGCTCCATTAATTCCCAATGCTTCAAGAAATCCATCTGCAATATTAGCAGTAGCATTAATTACACCTAAATCTCTTGTATTATTGCTATGAAAATAAACATCAAAATCATCTGTATTGCCACTTGCTTGATTTAAAACAAATGCTGCAACTAATTCTGCACAACCACCATTACCAATTACAGCAGCAGGTATTTCAGTCCTTACAAAAAGAACATCACCTTGTGCATAAGCATCTGTACTTAATGTAGGTGTTACAGTTATTATTCTATAATCGCTTTTACCATATTGCATTATACTTCCTCCACTTTCCAACCTTTTGCTTCATAGGCTTTTTGGATTTCAGTTTCTAAATTTTCTCTTTTAATTACATTACCATTTGGTTTAGTAATCTTAAATATGCCTGATGATTTTTTAGTTGCTTTTTTAGTTTCTTTTTTTTCTGCCATTTCTAGTTACTCCTTTTAAATAATCTTTCCATTTTTATCAAAATTTACACCTGCAAACATACCGATATTATCAGCACCTTTACCTTTTTTACTTCTATCAATTCTATCGCTTACTTCTTGCATATAATCCATATACTTCATAGGCTTACCATTATAGTATGCTTTTTGACCCTTTTTATCATCTTTAACGAGTTTTAATTTGTTCGTTGGGTCTAACTCCATTCCGAATTGTTTGTTGTTTAAATTGCCTAAATCTTTTTTATTATCCATGTTATCCTTGTTGTGCAGGGGTAGCAACGAATACTACCCCATACACATATTACTACTGTATTAATTAAGAGATTTCAGTATGTATTTCTACACCATGTAAATCAACTAATTCGTCTACTTTCCAATAGCCATTAGCCACTAGGTTAGTAGATGCACCGAGTGCATTTCTTTCAGTTTCTAATTGGATAAAGTTACCACCACCAAAATCAATGTAACCTGCACCAATAGCAGTTTTACTATAAATAGCACCTTTTTTTCTACCTGTTGAACCATCAATAACTTGTGGTGAAGTATAGAAATCAATTCCTGCTATCATTGTAACAAATCCTGCTTTATAGAATTGCTCACCAACTGATATAGCACCACCATGTGCAAAAGCACCTGTACTAGATGATGTTTGTGTTAATGCTAAATCATTTGACAATCCAAAAGAACCATACATTTGTTGTGGGTGCAATACTGCACTATATGGTCTTGGAGCATCATTTGTTTCAAGAGAAGCAACTGCATCCATAATATCAATGAATCTTAATGAATCATCAGTACCTTTGCTTGTTGCAAATCCATCAAACAATGCACATACATTAGCATCAAATTCTGCTGCTACTGCATTACCTAGAACTTGTCCTGCATTTACCATTAAAGCATCATCATTACCATGTGCTGCTAAATCAGTAACTCTTGCATTGATGTGGTTTCTTAACACTTCCATATTAGTCGCAGCAGTTGTAATACTTGTTGCTGCTACTTCTGTATCCTCATCACCTGTTGCTTCATTAGTAACATCAGACACTCCTAGTTTAGAATAAACAGGAAATTGAACTACATTAGAACCTTGTGCAGCAGGTGCCATTGATACTGTTTGTGGTGTAACTGCTGCTTTGTTGAATTGTACTATTGCTGCTGCAATGGTTTTTCCTAAACCACCTGCTGCAACACCGACATCTGTATTTGCCATTGTAATACCTCTATTCTTTTACCCTCTCGCAACTGCAAATGCCTTTGAGTAGGGTTTATTTATTTAATATAACCTTTTGTGTTACTCTCTAAATATGCTTCACACCCTTTTGGGTCTCGCATAGCAAACTCTTGCATAGATGAATAACCTCCAAATTCGCCACTATCTTGTGGTTTAGCACCAACTCTTGATGAATCAATACCTGTACCTTTATTAGCATTTACAGATTCAATATCTACAAATTCTTCTAAATCAGATAACGACATAGATGAAACAAATTTTTGCTTATTTTCAGGCAAACGATTAATTAACGAATCTCTCCGAGTTGTTTCATAATCATTCCATTTATTAGCAGTAGAGGACAATTTTTCTATCTCTGCATCTTTTTCGGCTAAAAGAGTTGTATATTCTTCATTCTTCTTCATTCTTTCTTCTCTTTTTGCTTTATTAGAAGCATCAATTTCATTTAATTGTTCCTGCATTTTAGCCACTTGGCTTTGTAATTCCTTCTTTGCAGAATTAACTTCTTGAAACCTGCTATATGGAATATCATTATTTTTACTAGCATCTGTGCTAGGGTTTGTTTCGTTGTTTCCTTCAACTTGATTTACTTTATTTTCTTCTGACATTTTAATCCCTCTTTTGTGAGTGTTATTAGTTGGATAAAGATATGTGATTTAAAACACATTATCCACCTTATTTATTTTTCAGTTATTATATCTTAAATGTGCCACCTTTGAACTTTAATTTTAATTTTTTCTCTGTGTATTTCTTTGCTTCTTTTTCAAAATATCTACTTACTTCTGTTGGTAATACTTTGTTACCTCTATATAGATTCCTGCCTAGTTTTTTTAATGCTTCTACCTTAACTCCCCATGATGTCGTACCAAATGTAAATCCTTTACTTGATGGTTGTTTTTGCATTTTAAAATCCCTTAACAAATCAGATGTTAATACAGGTGATGTAGAATTTTTAAATTGTGATGCTTGTCTTTTAAATTTGTTTCCTCTTTTTCTTTTGCTATATTCTTTTGAATACGATTTAAATGATTTACCATCAATATCTTTACCATCAAAAAATATATGTTTTCTGTATCTGCTAACTATTTCAGGTGCTATAAAAAAGAAAAATTTAGAATCAAGCATTGTTATCCTCTATTGGTTCAAATTTTATTCCATTATCATTAGGCAAATGTTCAGTATGGCTTAACTCTCCTGATACTATTTCAAAAGGTATTCCATTTGGATATGCTTTACACTCTACAAAACTTTCTTGTATATAGTTTTTGCAATTTAAACATGATGTATCTTTTGCCATTAATTCTCCAATGTTGTTATTTTTTTTGGGTCAAATACTACTATCCAATCATGTGAATATTGGAATTTTCCATCTATTATACCATTTTGTGGTATAATAATACCATCATATCCTCTTTCTTGGAAATATTTTGTAATTTTTTTAGTAAAACTAATTTTTTTAGGTATTTCTCTTGCTATTTTTAATTTTAAACTTCCTGATTCATTTATATCAGTAGGAAATTTAAACATTTTTTTTACATTAATTTTTATAGGCATTACTGCTGTTGTGCCTGTATTGTATCTCATAGAAAAATTTGTTGCATCATTTAATTTTGTAGTTAAATATACTCCATCACCAAATATTCTGCCTGTTGTTGTCTGTTGTAATGAGAAACCATTTTTTGCTATACTTTCTGATGCAGAAACAGTAGTACCATGATATATTGTATCTTTTATTGTGCTTTGTTTTACAAACTTTTTAGCAACTTCTTTTGTCATTGAAGGTTTCCATTTTGCAATTTCTTTTCTTTTTAACTTACCTTCAAGTACCTTTAATGCTTCATCACCATTATGGAATTGGCTCTTTATATCAGAACTTGCTAATTCCCAATTATGCCTACAATTAATGCCACCACCTGATGATAACGATTCTACCCATTCTCCACCTAAACTATTTATCTCATCTAATGTTAATGGTCCTGCTCCTGCTGCTTCTAAACAAAATGGTCTTGTCTTTTCATCAACAGGTCCTATATATACATACTTTAATTCAGGAGGTGCTTCGTCCATCTGTTGTCTAGTAACTGACCTGCTATAATTATTCATAGCATCTGTTATCTTTTGACTAAACCCCATATCCCTGCCTATTTATGTTATCTAATATATCATCAGTTGTTTTTTGATTTATAATAGCATTATTAATTTCTTTTCTCAATACATTACCCATTGATAATAATTCACCTACAACTTCTTCACTTGTTGTGTCAAAAAATACTTTTAATGTTTCTTCTTCCATATCTGCAAACAATTCTTTTTTTTCTAATACTTGTATTAATCCCTGCTTCAACTCGTTAAGCATAGATTGTGCTTTTAAGTTGATTATATTGTCCATATTAAGCGAATTAACGATTGTTAGTGCTTCTGTATTGGTTTTACCATTTACCATTGTTAAAACAGATTCTATAACTTCCTTTTGTAAATCAACTATTCTCATAGATAATTGTTCTGATAAATCTCGTATAAAATCTTGGTCTGCCATTATAATAAATCGCTTACTTTTTTACCCTTTTCCCAAAACTTGCAACTCCAATATCTTGCTTTTGTTTTATCCTTTGGTCTATTGGTATCGCATTTATGCCTTGCTCTAAATGATATTCGCCTAGCATCATTATCTCTTTTAATATCTAAATTAGGGTCACCAAATGTAACTCTAACTACATTCCCTTTTGCATTATTAACAAACACCTCAAACTTCTTTCTTCCATATGATGGTCTGCCTTTGGTTATTCGTCTAGGCTTGTTTAATGTTACTTTTCGTCCTTGATATTCAGGCATTATACAGGCTTGGTTAATGCTTCAAGTAATGGTGATACTTCTTGTTGCACTTCTTCTTCTTTTTCTTGTCTATCAAATAAGTAATCCTGTGCAGATTCTCTATCAGGAAATCTATCTGCATCTTTCTGCATTAGTATATCTGCTAAATCTATAATGCCTTTTGACAACTCCCATTCCCATTGGTCTCGTTGCTCTTGTGCAGTTAATATATCTGCTGTTTCACCAAAATCAACAGATTCTAATTCACCTGCATTTACCATCAATTCAGTAGTTAATACTTGTCGCTCTACATCAAACAACTTATGCTCTATATCATTCCATTTAACAATATCTGATTTCTTATCATCTTGTAACTCTTGATTCCTTAACCTTAATGCAACTCCTGATTCAGCAGTAGTACCATCTGCAAATGATGTAGGTAAATGATAATTCTGTGCCAACATCTTGTAACTTTCCTTAATACTATCTGTAAGTGCAGGAACTGAATTAGGTGGAGAAGTGACATTTAAAGTTCCATCTACACCAAGATAATATATTTGGTCTTGTCCTATTTCTAAATCTTTCTTATCTATTTGGCTACCATTGGCATAGATATATCCAAAAGATTGGAAATGAATGTTGGCACTTTTGTTCGTTTCTGCGACATTCAGCACAGTGTTCGTTTTAATTACATCATTAGCAGGTTCAGTATCTAAATAAGCATATTCAGGTCTGCCCTCTCTAAAACATTCTACAAATGGTAACATACCATAAAAGTTTATATGTTCAGGATTATTCTCATCTTCATGTATCTTGCCATTCCTATCATATACAAAAGTATTCTCCATATCCCAATATGCAAACAATTCAGGTGTAGTATCTAACACTTCTGATTTAGTAGATAATGGATATGTATAACCAATAGGTCGTAATGGGTCATCACCAAACATAGGCTCAAAATCATGTATAATATCATAATCTAGCATATTGTTTCTAAATGTTACCTTAACTAAACAACTATCTAACAAGTTGGTAAATCGTTCTAATCGCTGCATTTTAAAATCTTTTTCACAAAAGTAATCTACTATATCAGGGTTTGTATATTCTCTTTTAGGTGCAACCATATACACCAACGATATTCTATCTATAATTCTTTTAGTAATATTGACATTTGCAATAGGTATTTTACTTGATAAACCTGATGAAAAGTATTTCTTGGTATATCGTTCTGTTCTACCATTATAATAATCCAATGCTTGTTCTCGTCTACCTCTCCATTGGTTTTTAGATTGCTGTTGTGCATTGTATTGCGATTGTTTGTTTACTAGGTCTTGTATGCTTGGTATCATCTATCTACACTCCATAATTTAGGTTTTCCAACAGGATATTCCCACTCTACTGAATAACCAAGTGCATCAGTTAAGTGAGTTAATTCCTTATTGCTTTTATCAATTTCTCTTGTGTTAGGTTTATTAACTGTTCTTTCAAAATCATTAATTAAATCTTGGCATGATGGGTCTATAATAAGATTGTCCTGTAAAACCTTATTCATAGCATTTACCCTATTAACTACTAATGGGTTGATATGTTTAACCATTACCTTAAAATGTCGCCTTAAAATGTCAATATCGCTATATCTAGCACTACTATGCTTTGCTCTACCTGTTGCATCAGGATAACTGAAATAAGTATTGTTTGGATAATCTTGTTTTATTTGTTGGCACAATCGTTCTGTAAGTAAATCACCTTCGCCTTGATGGGAAAGTGAGTAGGTTTTGAATACCCTAATATTCGGCTTCTGCTCATATTTTTGCCATAATACTGCACATAATGGGTCGGTGTTGAAGTCCTGCCCAATGTAAATGGGTTTGTTAGGGTTATATTTCGTTTCTTTGACATTGTTCTCCCTACTAAATGAATGATATGTAGATAGTGCAGATAGATTGACAAACTCGCCATCTCTATATGCTTTTAATAACTGCTCATCATAGTTAGATTCTAATAGTTTGATATACTGTTTAGGTAGATATGTATTGTCTGTGCTTTTGCCCTTAACTAAATATCTATCTTCATTTGCATCTGTTACAAATATCTTATGTGTATAATGGAATCCTTCGGGTGATGTCACTATATATATTTCACAATTATCTGAACCTCTCATACGACCTATTGCCTTTTTAAATGCCATATCGCAGTTCTTCCATGATTCTACATCAAACTCATCAAAGCCTATAAATGTTAATTCTGCACCGATAATCCTTTGTGGTTTCTGTAACTGATAAATCTTAATGTTTCCTGCTGCTGTTCTGAATCTATGTTTAGATTGATTGTATTCATAAGGACAATTCATATCTTCTAACAACTCTTTGAATGGTGCAACAAATAATTCTTCTGCTAAATCATAAGTAGGGTAGATAACCCAACCATTAGATAACCCTTGATGATTAACTCGCTTAAACATATTGAGTAATGTTTTACGAATGAATATATGTGTTTTACCTGCTCCATATCCTGCTACTAAACCATTGATTGATTTGTCTGATGTAAGGAAATCCCATTGATGTGGGAAATAATCATCTTTATTAAATCGCAGTTTATACATCTATGAACTCAACACCATCAACAGGATTCTCCCATTTAACTTCTTGCTTTTCTGCTTGACCTAATACCTGTTTGCCTAACCATATAAGCATAGTTACATTACCTTTTTCTGCTGCATTCCATTGTAATTTTCTTAATCTAATTTTTCCTGCATCTCTACCTTTTGTTAGATTTTCGGAATAACTTTTCCTAATTAGGTCTGTGCTACAACCAAAGAATGATGCAATTTCAGTATCTGTACAACCAAATGCTGCTAACTTTTCTAATTGCTTTGTGTCTATATTGTATTTCTTTGGTCTTGCCATTAAAGATGCCCTTATAGTTGGATTATTATACTAAAATGAATATCTAAAAGTAACCTTATTTATTTTTCAAGTAACTAACAATTTCTAGTAACAATTCTTTCTACTAAATTAGAACTTATAAAGAATTTTTTACATACTATCTTTGTTCTTTTTTTATAAGAATAATCTGTGTGTCTTAAACCTTCCCAAAATGCTCGTATAATAGTATTTCTTATTTCTGTATGATTAATTAACCTGTCTACATCATAGAATTGATTTGTGTTTATCTCAATTCTTTTCTTCATATTCTTCAACTATCATTATTTCTGTTCTAGGGTCGTCTGAATATAATTTTTCTGCATATATTCTTACTACTTGGCTATCATCTACAATATAACCTTCTTTACCTTGTAGTGCATCTAATGCAAACTTTATCAGATTATCTATATCAGGCTTTTTATCCATACGAATATTCTGCCATCTATCTTTAACCAATCCTGCATATTTACCTGTCCTGTAATGCGATTTTGGTCGTTTCATGTAGAATTTAATATTAACATATAATGGAAAGATTAATGGTGCATCTAATGTCTTAAATATTTTTGCACTATTCAGGAATTGTTCTTTGTCTTGTTTACAGGGGTCGTATGTTCCGAACCTGTGGTGTCTATGCCTTTGCTGTGGTTTAGGATTGCCTTTTATTTCTAAATATACTTGGATTATCGTTCCCCATCACTTATTAAAACACCTAAAATAAAACCAATAATGAATACAATAATATATATTATCATCAGTTTTATAAACAAATTATATTATATCCCATACATCTCATCATTAAAATCTTCAAACAAATATTCACCAAGCATTTCACATACCATAAAATCACAATGTGTATTGCTGCACTCTAATCCCATCTGTGTGTCATCTTCTGATATTGCAAATTCTGCTTCTTTTAAAGGTGATATACATTTAGGACAATTCATACATCTGTCCTATTGAAATCTATACATTGTTTTGCAATCATGTGTTTAAACCTTAATTTGGGTACTAGAACCCACAATAATGATGTTATGCCTACCTTTACTACTATTGACATTATTTCATTCATAAACCATAATATTTCCATTGTTGCATCTGACATTGTTTGTTTCTCCTATTTACTTATTTCTAAATATTTTGAAGGCATTTCATAACTACCTTCCCAAGCATCTATATCTGACTTGCACCAATATAACAAAACTTTTTTAGCCATCTTTAAAGCATCTTCATCAATTTCTACAAATCCACCTTGTTTATAAGTAACTACATTTTTACCATCAAAAGAATCTATCTCAAACCCAAACTCATCATAATATTTACTTTTATATCTATATTGGCTTGGTTCAGCATAATCGCCTGTTGCAATCATATCATAACCAATTTCAGTAGCACATAATTTCTTACCATTAGGCAAGGTAAATTCTAAATTTTGACCACCTATTCCATCAACTTCTTGCCATTTAATAATCACTTTTTTCATTTTGTTTCTCCTAGTTATGTTATTTGTTTCCAAGACCCATAGGGTTTCTGCACCCCCCCCAATGGGAGATGCTTCATCAGTTGGATTTATATTTTAGGATATTCTAGGCAATTATAAATAAATGCTAATGTAGTAGTATCCAATTTATTTAATTGCTTTCTAATGTGTGCTTCATACCAATCAACATTACCTTTTTCTATGCCTATATCATTAACCATTTCTTCATCACATATTAAAATATTTTTAAACATATCAGAATATCCTAATTCTTGTTCTGATGCGAGTGCATCTAAAACATACTCTACATATTCCTGTTTAGTATCTAATCTTTTTGTTTTCCATCTATCTTTTGTTCCTATTTTACTACTTATCATTTTTGTTTCTCCTAGTTTGTTTTTAATCATTGTTGCTCCCTGCAACTAGATAAATATATAAAGGTTTACATTATATAAACAAGTAAAAAATTAAAAAAAATGAAAATAATTCTATTTCTCCTCTATAAATAACATTTATTTATTAATAGTTATTTGCAAAAGCAGTTTTATATGCACCCCGTAACTTTTTAAAGTCGGTTTCCAATGCAATCTAAATCCACCTAATAAGTGAATCTGAATCCACCTAATAAATATTTCTTGATTGCTTGGTAAAGTTTATTCAAACTTATTACATTTTATCAGTTAATGTTTCCAAAGCCTTTTGCCTACTCAATAAACAATCTAATTATTTAATTCCACAAACCATAAATGGCTAATTAGGTATCTATACTGTTGTTAGGTTCTGATTATACTATAATCAATTCTCGCCCTTACCACCTTTGCAAATATCTATTTCAAAAAACATTCGTTGCTCCCTTGCAACACTAATAGTTTACGAAACATAAACCTATATAAGTCAAGTAAAAAATTAAAAAAAATGAAAATAATTTTATTTCTTCTCTATAAATATTTTTCTATCTATTAGTTTTTTACCTATATATAACACCATAATCACAAATATTATTGATGCAATATCTAAATAATGATTTCCTGAATCTGATTCTATTGTGCCTATTGGTGTTTCAATAGACATCTTTTTAGAAGTTAATGTTGTATCTAATCCTATATGTCTAGGTTTCATTTATTCTCCTATTAATAAAATTGATTATCTTTTTCCCATCTGCTTATCATCTGCATTTTCATATCTATTATGCTATTAACAAAATTTAAATACTTATTATCTATTTCATACCAATCTGCATCTAATGGTTTACCTTTACCTTTACCTTGCTTCATAATTGTACCTTTTGGATTCAATTTTCTATGTTTTATCGCATTTTCTTTCCTAATCCAACCACATACAGTCAATTCTTTTTTATCTTTATTTATGCTGCAAAATATATACCCATCAACATCATACTCCATTTGCGATTTTAATATGTTATTTGTATATGAATCTTTAACATCAACTGACCTAGTCATTGTTTTTACATCATATCTTTTACCTTTGTATTTCAAATCATAACCACCATCATATCCTGATTTTCCATCTATATATGGTAAATCAAACATTTCCCTAACAACACATTCACCAACTATTCCAACTAATTGCTGACCTTTATTACCATTGTCCTTATCTCTTTGACCAAAATTATGTTCTTCTAATTGCTTTTTACAATGTGCTATTATTTCAGGTTTTATTTTAACTTTTAATCTTTTCATTATGCTTTTTTTCCTATATTTGTTAATATTTTATTGATTTCTTTCCTTTGATATTCAGGATTCTTATAAGCATTTTTTGCTGCTTGTTTTAAATACTCATCTTGTGCCTTGTTAATCAAATCTTGTTTATGTTGTTTATAATATCCATCAAAATCATTCTTTGCCCACTTAATCAATCGCCTATTAACATCAAATGCTTTTTCTTTTTGCCACCTTTGCTTTTTACCATTAGTGCTTTGCTCTGTCCAATAATCAACAAATGCTTTCAACATACTGTAACCATACTTTTCTAAATACTCTTTATTAGTTATTATTTTATTTACATTATTTACATTATTATCATTATTGTTTGTATTTGTTCGCAGTTTGTTCGCAGTTTGTTTGCGATTTGTTTTTAATTTGTTTGCAATTTGAATATCTTGGTAAGTATCATAATTACAAATAGTTATCCAAGTTGCCTGTGTGTTAGTTTCGAGCAATATCATTTCATCTTTTTGTAAAACTTTTAGAAAGTTTCTTAATTTAGAATTACCCCATCTAAACTGTTTGCATAACTTCTTTTGAGATGTAATCATACTACCTTTTTCAACCTTCACCAAATCGCTGCCTAACATGAATTTATTATCTTTATGATTGGCTTTTAACAGTAACCATATCCATGCTTCAAAATTAGAATAAACCCTGCTCCTGTTTAATATAGGATTTTCTAATATTTTTCTATGTAATGAAATCCAACCTTCCATTATGGCAACCATTTTTGTATTTGTTTAGAACGATTATCAGGAATTGGCATTAAACCATTACACCATTTAGATACAGCCATAGCAGATATATTTAGTTTCCTAGATAACCACCTTTGACTTCTTTCATGCTTTCGCAACTTCCTTTTTAATAACAATTTATCCATTGATTATTACCTCCACTATTTTATCTTTTAAATCTACTGCTACAAATTTTGGCACAATAGTAATTCTATATTTAAACATATCTTTATCTCTTAATATGTTCATTCTAACCCTGTAATCAGTAGATTCATCATTTATTATATCTAAAAAATCATTTTGCACAACTAGCATCTTATCTGCTGCTCTTGCATCTTCACCACTATATACTTGTATTCTATCTATAAATGGCAATATATCTAATTGTCGCTGTGTTTCTACTATATTCAAACCCCAATGTATCTTAACATTAAAATACATCACACAATCAGGTAAATCAGTACCTAACACATCTACCTGCTCATGATTTAATTCTGTTATAAAAGTTGTATTCATTTATTGTTTCTCCATTTTTAATTTCAATCTATTTTCAATAATAGATGATTGTTGCTTTGTTAATTCTTCAAGTTTCTTTGTCATTGCACTAATAGTATTTATACAATTTTGAATGTCGTTTTTATTGTTTTTATAAGCAAAATCATTTTTTTCTATTTGCTTTTCAATAGGCAAATATTCAACAGGCACATTACCATTCACACCTTTAACACATAACCATTCATCAGCAGTAGTAAATTCACCTTCTTCAACAACTCGGTATCTAAATTTAAAAAGGTCATCTAACATATTTTTAGGTGTGTCACAAAAACTAGGAATCCATTTAGAATTTGTTTCATCACTATGCAATCTATCTCTAACTGAACCAATAAAACTACTACTAGGAGTATCAGATATTTTGGAATGTAGTTCTTTGGTTTCTTTTCTAATAAAAGATGGAATAGCACCATACCGAAAACCAACTCCCATTTCAATAATTTCATTTTCATCTAATGCACCATTTTTTTTAACATATGCTGTTATTGTATAAATACCTTTGTTTTTTCTTATAACATATTCTACAAAACTTGGTAATGCTTCATTTATTTCTTTTACTATCTTTATCATTGTTTGTGTGTAAGTCATTTTGTTTCTCCTAGTTATTGTTTCCTAGACCTTTCGGTTTCTAGGCAACCCATATGGACTGCCCTCATCAGTAGGATTTATGCAACCTCTCTATGAAACCTTCTTGCAGTAGTCGTTGTTGTTATATTACCTAATTCGCCATCTTTTTTAACATTTCTTAATGTATAAGTAATTTGAATTTCAGATAGATGCTCTAAACGACCATGCTTTCTTAATATTCCTGCATTATTCCATATCCCTACAACCTGAAATACTCTTGTTGTGGAACTACTATGACCACAAAACTCCACTCTCTCACCTATCTTTAAATCACTTGGGTTATGCTTATGTTGTTTATATCCTGTTCCTAAAAATTTCATTGTTTCTCCTTTGTTTATCTAATTAACATAAGTAGTTTACACAGTATAAACTATATGTGTCAAGTAAATAATAAAAAAAAATGTAAATAATTTATTTTATTGACGAGAAATTAATGCAGGATTCTAGTTTGGATAGTATGATATTCACTAAATACTATGCAATCCTCCGACAAAAGAACCCTGCATATCGTTAGCAATTAAAAAGGTAAATCATTTTTAGCATCTGCTACTAAATCATCAATAGGTTTTTGCTCTATTACCTCTAATGTACCATTATATTCGTTTAATGCTGCTTTTAGCACCTTATCTCTTGTATCATCACCAAAGAATACCGTGTTTTGATATTCCTCATCTTTTTTAATAGATGGTGGTGCTACAAACAATCCATCTCTACCTTCAACTAATCTGCAACCTTTTATAGTTAGATTGAATGGTAAACTCATACCTACAAACATTACATCAAAATATGCTTTTGTTTTATTCCAATCACCTTTGGTCATTCTTATTTTAATATCCATTACTTCTCCTCTTGTTTTATTGTTTTTGGATTCTCAAATACTTTTATTGCTGCTTCCATTGTTTTTAATGCTTTATCAGCAGCATCTTTTGGATTTTGTGCATCATAAATATGCACCCACCATTCATTGGTTTTCTTTATCTTACCATCAAAACACTTATGTTTTAACAATTTTTGATACTTATCTTTTTGTTGTTCAGTAACATTATGTGCCTGTTGTTGATGTACTGCATTTTGCACTTCTTCTGCACTTGCAATAGAACCATCTATACCAATACCTAACATTCCTAATGCTCTACCTACTGCACTTGTTTCGCAGTTCTCTAATGCAGATGTTTTATTGATTTGTGATGAACCAACCATTTCATAAGCATATCCTGTAAATATTCTCATTCTATCACTTACATCAGGGCATACTTCTGCTTTTACAATAAATCGTTCACCAAACTCTACTAGGTCAGTTCTAATAGAACCATTTGGATATAGTTTGTGAAATTCCTGTACTCGTTCATTTACTAGAACATAGTCCTTACCATGTATCTTAATTGACATTGCTTGTTTCTCCTTTTTTTGTTTATATAACTTAAACTTAATTTAAAATATTTTTTTATTTATACAAAACATTTATATTAGAATAATGTTTTTCATTAGAATTAACCCTGCTTCTAGTTGCATTGTTTCTCCAAGATAATCACCTCGCAGGGTTTTTTCTTATAATCTAAAATGCCTTTTTAATCGCTCTAAATATATCTTTCCTAACTCATACACCACTAATGCTACAAACATGGCTAAAAACACTATAATATGCCCTAATATGCTACTTTCCATTATTTACTCTCCATAATTCTTATAGAATCATTAACTATATCAATCATATCTTCTGTTATTGGGTTATTAAACCTATCTTCAAGAGATTTTTTAAAATGTCCATTAGCAACTAAATATACTGCATCTTCAAGAACTGAAATATCTGTTGTATAGACATCAAAGTTATCTCCATTATTCTGAATCATTACATTGAAAAAGGTATTGTCCAACCAACAACTGAAATCGCTGCCATCTGACATATGCATGATAAATCTTATTTTATCACTATCACCTGAACTACTAACACTTTTTATATATACTCTTTTATCTTTATTCATTTTGTTTCTCCTAGTTATTAGTTATTGTTTCCTAGACTCTATTGAGTTTCTAGGCAACCCATATGGACTGCCCTCATCAGTAGGATTGTTATTTTGTTGCAGTTACCCAACCTAATATTTCTGCAAACATTCCTCTCCATTTTCTTGATTCATCAGTTGTTTCTCCACAACCAATTATTTCATCTGCAATGCTAGGCACTTCACTTAAAGCATTAATTAAATCTTCTTTTGTTTTACCTTCAAAAGCATCAGTTAAATTATCAACTATGTGTTTCTTTATTGTTTCGTTTTTCATTGTTTCTCCTTTGTTGTTTGTTTGTTTCTCTCTAACCATGCTATAATATATATGGTTTATATAACATAAACCTAATACTTTTTAAAATAATTGTAAAAAAGTTGTATTTCTCCTCGACAAATTTTTTTAAATATTTAGGAAAGAAGGGGTAACTTTACTTAATAATGGTGGATAAAGCCAATATTATGCTGAATGTCGCTATAAAAACATAAAAGCCACCCCTTATGTAGGAATGTGATTTTTCAACGGATATTACTCTTTTATTTAAATCCATACTAAATTCTTCTATCTTATTCACTTTCTCTTTGATAAACTCGCAATCTTTGCTAATTTGTATTAGCATATATTTTAAATCTTCTTCTACCACGATTCGGTTAATTTCATACTTAATGAATATAAATCAGGTGCTGCTTGTGTTATTGTAAAATCTTTTTGGTCAAATCTAACTATTGCCCATTGGTCGGGGTTAGTATTATTATCTGTGTCATTAGGTTGGAATATAAATGGTAAATGGCTACCCTGAACCCTGTTTAATACTCTTGCAAAAAATGAATCAGATTGATGTATATTTTTATTCCAATTATCATCATATTCAGTTGCATAATAATCTAATGATTCAAATTCAGGCATTAAATTTGCAGGTGTAAGATAACTAAAATTCATACTCCATATTCTTCTGCCTAATGTTTTTTGTCTATTCCTATCTGCCATTTCTATTGCATTAGATATATCATCATCTGCACCTGATAATTCCCAAGCATACCCATTTGCCCAAAATGTTCCACCTCTTGTAAATTGTGCATTACTTAAAGTCGCACCACCTTTTGTTCTTGTGGTCTTTACACCATCATATTGCCTTGTCATACCCAAAGATAAATCAGGATTATGTGGTGGATTCCATTTGCTGCATAATGATACACAACCTAATTTAATTTCATTATCAGTATCTGAACTAAAACCTTTAATATTAATTCTAAAACCTGATATTAATTCTGCTGAATATTTTGCTTTTAGTATTGTAAATCCATTGTATGTTGGTTTAGAAGATGCTCCATTATCATTTACAACTTCTATATGCTCTGTTGTTTGTAAAATATTACCTGTATCATATTCAATTAATTCTATATCTAACATACCATCAATTTTATTTAAATTATGCCCTAAAATAAATATATATACATATCCATCACTATCTGCAATATCATTGTAATGAACATACTTTTTTAACTCTATATCATATTGTACATCAGGATTTATTCTGTGTGTTTTAGCAGGGTTTAATAAATGTATATCATTTAAATCATCATTCTTATATTCTATCATTCCTATACTTTGTAAATAGTCAAATATAGGTACATAAAATGCAGGTTTTTTTACTGAACTATATGCCATTAATATCCACCTCCTGTTGTAGATGTTGTTCTAATTGTGTTAATTACTTGTATTGCTTGTGTT
>VTLG01007797.1_pt1 | contig 28024 bp, 10 predicted proteins | sample 4694571 | NCBI WGS metagenome assembly VTLG01 (sample SAMN12604809, study PRJNA352737) | marine metagenome | biome: ENVO:00000447; feature: ENVO:00000209|ENVO:00000569|ENVO:01000036; material: ENVO:00002151; isolation source: viral sequences binned using virsorter ...
CTACCCTTGGTTCGCACCTAAAATGCAACAGTTTGAGTCTGGTGCAGTACAAGATATGTGCGGAGAAGACGTTAGTTTCTGTTTAGATGCTATCGATGCAGGTTATGACATCTGGTGTGACCCTAGAATACGTGTAGGTCACGAAAAAACTCGTGTTATCTAACGAACGTGTCTCGTAAAACTTACCAAATTGTCCATCAGGGACAAATAGTTCATCAAAATCTGAGTATTGAGGAGTGTGCTCAGATTTTAGATGAGTTATCAGCTGATTTTTACGGAGATAATCTTGATCCAAATGAACTAAAAGTGGAGGAATCTTAAAAATGCCGATGAGAAGTCCAACTGGAGTCGAAATGATCGAAACCAGACCGAAAAAAACTCGTCAAGGAAGTGGAAAACACACCAAATATGCCGCTTCCTCTCGAAATAAGGCAAAAAAACGTACAAGAGGTCAAGGTAGATAAAAAGTGAGTAGATAAGGTGCTAAATAAAGTTATATTTGCTTAATAATAGTGCCTGTCCAACGTATAAGTAAGTCATTTAAGGACATTAGTATGTCTTTTCAGGTTAATCCGTTAACTGACGACCTTATTGTGATTAAAAATGCGACAGCTATTGCTCGTTCTCTAAGGAATTTGGTTCTTACCACTCCTGGAGAACGATTTTTTAATGAAAACATGGGTTCACAAGTAAATAATCTCTTATTTGAGAACGTTGATGATATTACAGCAATGTCTATAAGGACAGAAATCATTAATGTTATCGAAAATTACGAACCACGAGTGAAATTAATAAATGTTAGCGTCTTTCCTAACACTGATGAGTATAATATAGACGTAACTCTTAGTTATCAAATTATTGGGATTAATATTCCAATACAAGAATTGTCATTTGTGCTAATACCAACAAGATAAATGCCATTAGTTAATTTTGCTAATCTGGATTTTGACCAGATTAAGGTAACAATAAAAGATTATCTCAGATCTAACTCCAAATTTACGGATTATGATTTTGAAGGATCTAATTTATCCACTATTATTGATATACTTGCCTACAATACGTATATCACCTCTTACAATGCCAATATGGTATCGAATGAGGTATTCCTGGATAGTGCTACACTAAGAGAAAATGTAGTTTCATTAATACAAAATACTGGATATTTACCAAGATCAAAGAGAGCAGCAAGAATAAACATGTCATTTTACGTAGATACCTCAGGGTATTCTACACAACCTCAAACTATTAAATTAAATAAAGGAATAGTAGCTAGTACAACAGCATTTGCAAATGAGAGTTATACTTTTATATCATTAGATGATATCACTAAAACAGTTAGTGGTAGAAGAGCATTATTTAATAATGTTGAACTGGTTGAAGGAACTTATATTACTACTAATTTTACAGTAGATTCTTATGATCCAAAACAAAGATTTATTCTTCCAAATAGTGGGATTGATACAACTACCATTCGAGTTACCATAAAACCTTCTCAATTTTCTAATACAAGGCGTAAATACCATCAAACAGGACAAGTAGTAGGTTGTCATGGTCAACATACAAACACACAAAGTCTTTTTGAAGTAAATAGTGAATCACCAGTCTATTGGATACAAGAAATAGAAGGAGAAAGGTACGAATTAATCTTCGGAGATGGTATTTTTGGTAAAAAACTAGAAACTCCTAGTTATATTGAAGTTTCTTATGTTACAACTAACGGAGTAGATGGAAATGGGATCTGTTCTCTTACTTTTAATGGAAAATTAACCTCTGGTAGGTCTAATTTATCGTTAACTTCGGGTATTTCCTTACTTAACGTAACGATGTGCTCAACTGGAGGTGCTGATATCGAAAGTATTGACTCTATTAAGAAATATGGTCCCAGAGTCTATGCATCGCAAAACAGAGCAGTCACTGCAAGTGATTATGAAGCATTAATTCCTGATATATTTCCCGAAACGGAAGCTATTTCTTGTTTTGGAGGAGAAGAATTGAGTCCTCCTCGATTTGGGAAGGTTTTTTGTGCAGTCAAACCCATAAATGGGGCATATTTGTCAAATGCACTTAAAGAAAATCTTAAAAATGCTGTTCAAAAGTATAATGTAGGTGGAATTGAATTAGATATTACTGATTTAAGGTATTTGTATATAGAACCTGATATAAATGTGTATTATGATTGTAATTTAGGAGGATCCGCAGATGATATTATTACTGCAGTAATGAATGCTATCCTAGAATATCTTAAAAGTGGTGCTTTAGGTAAATTTGGAGCAAACTTTAATTTTAGTAAATTCCAATGTATGATTGATGGTGCTGATCCATCCATTACTTCTAATGTTACTTCTTTAAGAATCAGAAGGGATCTGAGAGTGGCGTTAAATAGTTTTGCGGAATACGAATTATGTTATGGAAATTGCCTTTTTGCTAAAAACTGTGATGGTCATAATATTAGATCTACTGGATTCAATGTTTCAGGTATACAAGGAACTGTGTATTTATCAGATAAACCCAATAAAGATGATAAAACAAAAGGAACAATGTTCTTGTTTAGGTTAATGTCACCAACTCAAGCAGACGTTGTTAAAAATAATATTGGTACTATTGATTATGAACATGGAGAAATTAAATTAGCTCCTATTAAGATAACAAATACTGATGTTCATGTTGATTTTCCGTTGATTGAAATAGATGGAATTCCTTGTTCTAATAATGTACAAGGATTAAATGATCTTTATTTACAATTAGGAGATGGTAGTGGTGGAACGGGAACTGGAAGTGGTATTGATATAGATGCTGCTTGTGATAGTGAACCTCCAGCAAGTAGTTATGGTGATAATCTTCTAGTTCGTGGTGAACCCCATTTTGGATGTAACACTGATGGTACTGTAACTGCGACGAGTGAGACTACTTATAATGCTGATGGATCATATACCGAAACAGTTACGAATGCTGATGGTATGGGAGGACACACAACTACATATTATGCTGATGGTAGAACTAGTACTCAACATTGGATTGCATAATTTAACATCATAAACACAGAACACTAATACTAATGATATCAACAGATTTAAAAAGAGTTCAAATACAAAGTATAGTTGAGAACCAACTTCCTTCTTTTGTACAATCCGACTTCCCGTTACTGGGGGAATTTCTAAAGGAGTATTATACTTCTCAGGAATCGCCTACGGCTTCTGCTGATGTCCTTCAAAATATAGATCAATATGTAAAATTAGTAACTTTAACAACTAATAGCGATAGTACTTTATTAAGAAGTGATATTGATCAAGGTGAGACAGATATTCCTGTATCTTTTGATTTAGCGGCGGGTGTTATTGGTACATATCAATTTCCTGAAAGACATGGTTTAATTAAAATTGATGAGGAAATTATTTTATATGAAGAAAAAACAACTAATTCTTTTAAAGGGTGTGTTAGGGGATTTAGTGGAATAACTGCTTATAATTCACTTCATAGTGATCAATTATCTTTTTCAGAATCCAATATTGAAGAGCATATAAGTGGTACAAAGATAATAAATTTAAGTGCTTTATTATTTGCTAGATTTTTAATTAAAGTTAAAGGTTTATATGCTCCTGGTTTTGAAAATAGATCATTAGATGAGGATTTAGACCAAAGACTTTTTGTTTCTAGGGTTAAAGATTTTTATCAATCAAAAGGAAGTGATGAGTCCTTTAGAATTCTTTTTGGAGCTTTATATGGAGAAAAATGTGAAATATTAAGACCAAGACAATTTCTTTTTAGACCTTCTGATGCGGATTATAGAATTACTAAAGACTTAGTTGTTCAATCTTTAAGTGGAGATCCTTCAAAACTTTTAAATTGTACTTTATATCAAGATGCATATGAAAGTTATGGAATATCAAGAGCATATGCTCCTATTGCTAATATTGAGAAAATACTTGACAATCAGCAAGAATTTTATAAATTTGGAACTGATTATGGATATTCTTCAGATATTTCTTTGAGGGGAAGTGTTTATGGAGAATTTTCTGCTCATCCTCTTACCAAAATAGTAACAAAGGTTTCAGGGGGTTCTAGTGTTATTGACGTAGATTCTACAGTTGGATTCCCTCCTACAGGTGAATTAGCAATTACTTATGAATCAGGTATTTCTGGGATATTAACTTATAGATCTAAATCAGTAAATCAATTTTATGGAGTGGGAGTAGCTCATACTAGTGCTATTGGTATTGGTAGTGATGATAGTATTGCTTTAAAAGATAATATTAGATTGAATGTTTATGCATATGCTTATGTTGGTGTAGGAACCACTACTAGAGTGGATGTAAGAATTGGAAATGTTCTTTCCGAACCTGTAATTAGTAAGGATACGTATTATTATAGTAAAAATGATATTGCAAAGGTTGAAAATTTAGGAATTACTACGTCGGGACCAAGGGTTGAGAATTGGCTTTATAATTTAGCAATTAAGTATGATATAGAATCAATAACTTTAGTAGACGAATCAGATTTCACGTACAATGTTGTAACATTTGATAAAAATAGTTTAATAATAGGAGATCAAGTTATTATTACTGATACTGCTGGTAGTACAAGAGATTCTACAGTTGTAGAACTTATAAGTGAATATAGTTTCTCTATTAAAGGTCAAGGTCGTATTGTTAGTGCTAGTGATACTGTCGAAAGAAAAATATTAAGAAGTAAAGTTGATGTTAATCTTAAAGATTATCAGTATATAAATGATTATCTTGCAAATGTTCAAAATACTTATGTAAAGTTTAATAATGATGTTTTAGTTGCTTCTCCTTCTATTCCAAATTATGCGAATGCTCCTTTAGACTTTGATGATAGAAAACTTACTTTAACAGGTAATTATAATGGAGATACTTTTAGTTTTTTAGATATCGAGGATCATGGATATTTTAGTGGAGATGCAGTTTATTATGATTCTTTTATTACTGAAGAATCTGACTTTTTAGGGAATAAGGTTCAAACTGTTAGTAAGTTTCCTGAAATAGATCCTGGTGTTTTCTTTGTAAAAAGAATTAATGCTAACCAATTAAAACTTGCTTCTAGTACTACTAATATTGATAACTCCAAATTTATTAATGTATCAGGTATTGTTACATCAAATACTCTACGACCTTTTGATTTTTATAATAAACAAGTAGATAGTCAATTCTTACTTAGAGAAATAAAACCACCCAATCCTAAAGCTGGTGAGTTTATAACGGAACCAGGAAAAAGATCAGGTATATTAGTTAATGGTGTTGAAATATTAAATTATAAAGGCAGAGATACTGTTTATTATGGAACTATTGATAAAATTGATGTGACTGCTGGAGGAAGGAACTATGATGTCATGAATCCTCCTCTTTTACACTTGAAAGATAATGTAGGTTCAGGGGCAACAGGTCTATGTGCAGTTAAAGGTATTTTGCAAGGAATTAATATTATTGATACTGGATATGATTATATGTCTGATCCTATTATCAGTATAACAGGTGGTAATGGTAAAGGTGCTAAAGCTCGTGCTAATACTATTCTTGAATATCATGATGTAGAATTTAATGCAATTGGTTTAAGTACGGCTAGAACTGATCGGGTTATTTTAGAATCTGATACAATAGGATTTTCTACATATCATAAATTTCAAAATGGCGAAAAAGTAATTTATAAAACCAATGGAGGAACAGCAGTAGGAGGACTTTCTACTGATGCAATTTATTATGCACATACGGTAGGTGTATCTACAATCAAACTCTATACTAATGAGACAGAAGCAATTAATGCGGGTGTAAATACTATTTCTTTAACAAGTTTTGGAACAGGAGTTCATCAATTCCAAACATTTAATAAGAAGAGAATTGTAGCGAGTATTGGGGTTGAAAATGGAGGAATTGGATATGAAAATAAGAAAAGAGTTATAATTTCAGAAGCAGGAATTAGTAGTTCTCTTAATCAAATTTATATTGAGGATCATGGATATAAATCAGGGGAAATTCTTAATTATTCCTTTACTGGACCTAAAAAAGACTGTATTGGTGGTATAACATCAAATACTGATTATTTTGTTACTTCTGTTGATGAAGATAATTTTAAATTGTCTAGTGTAGGAGTAGGAACTACGGCAAAAGACCATTATTATAATACAAAACAATATATTGGATTTTCTTCAGTTGGATTAGGTTCGGGACAACATTCATTCAACTATCAACCTATTACAGTAACTATAAGTGGTGAGATTGGAGTTACTACCGTTAGTGGTCAAGACTTTAGAGCTAAAGTTCAACCATTATTTAAAGGATCTCTGGATTCAGTACAAATCACTAATTCTGGTTCTTCTTATGGATCAGCAGATATTTTAAATTATGACAATCAACCTTTATTTGATTTAAAATCGGGAACTGATGCAGAAGTTAGTGTAGTTCTTGATAATGGTAGAATTAAAGAAGCCCTTGTAACTAATGAAGGATATGGATATGATGCTCCCCCTAGTTTAACTCTTTTCACTGATGGATCAGGTAGTTATGGAAAACTTATTCCTATTGTTAGTGATGGTAAGTTAATAGATGTTAGAATAGGTAATGCAGGTATAGGTTATACTGGAAATATTATTGTTGGAGTTCGACCTACTGGTTTAAATGCTAAATTTAGAGCACAGATTAAAACATGGACTGTTAATTTATTCCATAAGTATTTGGATATTATTTCTCCTGATGATGGAATTTTAGATCCTGCTTTAAATCCAGCACAAGGTATACAATATACTCATTTATATACACCTAGAAAATTAAGAGAATCTGTATATGTAAGAAATCAGAATAATGATGTCAAATACGGTCTTTTTGATTTAGAGAAAGTTAATGATCAAGAAGTCGCTACAGAGTATCATTCTCCGATTGTGGGGTGGTCTTATGATGGTAATCCAATATATGGTCCTTATGGTTATACAGCACGTGAGGGAGGCGTTGTAAGGGCAATGAAGTCGGGATACACCCTCACAAGTGCATCTAATAGACCTTCTATAGCAGAGTTCCCTCAAGGATTTTTTGTCGAAGATTATGTATATGATGGTTCAGGTGATTTGGATGAACATAATGGTCGTTTTTGTGTAACACCTGATTATCCAAATGGAACCTATGCATATTTTACTACAATTAATCCTACAACTATTGAAAACTCAGGACCTTTTAATAAGTATAGAATTCCTGAATTCCCATATTTGATTGGAAATAGTTTTAAATCAGAACCTAATCCATTTAATTATAATACAAAATCAAATCAAATAGATTATAATTTAGATAATACTGAATGGTTTAGAAATACAACACCTTATTCATTATTAAAAAATAGTACACACTATGATTTCTTATTCCAACCTACTAGAGATCATGATTTTAATGTAAATGTAACTAATGTTTCTTTAGGTGATATTCCCTCTGTTGGTATTTTAACAGGTGGAAGAAATTATCAAGTTAATGATAAAGTACTTTTCCAACCTTTACTAGGAGCACAGGATGCTAAAGCCAAAGTTTCGGAAATTCATGGAGTAAATGTTACTAATGTGAGTGTTGCTTCTAGTACAGTTTCTGAATTAGAGATTATTCCGTTTGATGCTAGTGGAAAATATGTCGCTATTTCTACTTCACCTCATGGTTTTGTAAATAAAGATTTAGTTTCTCTTGCAGGATTTAACACTTCAATTAATTCTCTTGAAGGAGGATTTAATATTGGTGTAAGAACTGAATCCCTTTCATTAACAGGTGGAGTCAGTACTACAGGTGCTACTGGATTAGTTACCTATTTTAGTGTTGCTGGTTCTTTAAATGTTGATGTATTATCAATTACTGAAAATGATATTCTTGGAATTGGAACAGAAAAAGTAAAAGTATTGGATGTTGATGAAAAGAATTCAAGATTAAGAGTATTAAGAGCTCAAAATGGAACTATATCTATTGCTCATACTGCAACTTCCATTATAACTGAAGATTCTAGAAAATTTACTTTTGATACCACACCTCAAAATGACGTAACTTTTGAATCTACAGAAGAAATTTATTTTGAACCTAAAGAAGCAGTAGGATTAGGTACTCTAACTGGAGTAGGAATTGGAACAACTATTTTCTTCTCTAATCCTGGTGCGGGATTAACACAAGTTTATATTCCATCACAATCTATTTTCTTACCTGATCATGATTTAAATACGGGTGATCTTTTAAGATATAGAAATAACGGTGGTGATTCTATTGGAGTTTCTACTGATGGCACTACTTCCTTTAATTTACCAGACGAGTCTAGGGTATATGTTGGAAAAATTTCTAATAATCTTATTGGTATTTCTACCTTTAGGGTAGGTTTGGGATCTACTGGTACTTTTGTAGGAATTGCTAGTACTAATAAGACAGGAGACTTGTTAAGATTTACTGGGTTAGGAACAGGTGTATATCATAGTTTTAAAACTATAAAAGATTATGTTGTTACAGGAGAAGCAAATAAGAATGTCGTTACGGTAGCTACTGCTTCTACTCATGGTTTATCATTGAATGATAATGTAAGAGTTAAAATAAATCCAGGTATTCATACTAGTATTGTTGTAAAATATAATGACTTTAATAGAAGAATGGTTTTTGATCCTAAATCATTCGTTGCGGGAAATGTTGATACTACTAATAATTCAATTACAATTACTAATCATGGGTTAAATGATGGCGACAAAGTAATTCATACCGCATCTACCTCTTCAGGTGGACTAGAGGATGAGAAAATTTATTATATTGTTAGAGTATCTAAAAATAAGGTAAAACTTGCTTTAAGCAGATTTGAATCTTTAGAATTTACTCCAGAAGTAGTTAATATAACATCTGCTTCTGCAGGAACACTTTCTCCTATTAACCCTACTTTATCATTTTATAATAATAATACAGTTAAGTTTAATTTAGCAGATCCTTCTTTATGTTCTTTTGTGGGATTAGCGTCTTATTCTGCGTTTGATTTAAATTTATATACAGATAAAGAATTTGAAGATATTTTCTATTCATCTCGTACAACTAAGACTTTTGAAGTATCTAAGACTGGTAGAGTGGGAATTTCCTCAGATGCGGGTCTTACACTTGTAGTTGGTGATTATATTCCTAAAGTATTATATTACAAATTTACTCCTCTAGAAGGTGAATTAATTTCAGATATTAAGAAAGAACTTATTATTGATAAAGAAGTGAGGGGATATAATCAGGTAGACATAAAAAATAGTGTTTATTCTGGACTTTTTCCAGTAGTTGGTGTTGGAACTACAACTATTTTCCAATATGATGTATTATCTACTCCAGAGACATCTTCATATGCCCCATCTGAAGCAGCTTTAAACTATTATACTGAGTCTACTACAACATATGGTCCTATATCCAATGTTAAAATACAATCTAGGGGTAATTATTATACCGAAAATGTAGGTGTAGCATCTATTGTAACTGGTATAGGTACGGGTGCTATTCTTGAACCTATTAGTGATACTATTGGAAAAATTAATGCAACAAAAATTCAAAATATTGGATTTGATTTTCCAACTGATACTACATTAAGACCTGTTCTTAATCTATCTGAAGTTCTTATAATGGAACCATTAAATTCCTTGGAGTCAGTAGGAATTAGTTCCGTAGGTAAGAATTATACAATAGCTCCTAATTTAAATGTATTAGATGGATTAACGAAAAAAGAAGTTAAAGATGTTCATTTAACTTATAAGGTAGGAGATGTCCATGTAACTATTCTGGAAAATACAAAGAGTATTAATGATATTGATCCTATTATTATACCAACATCTAATGTAAATGGTATTTCGATAAAAACTATCTCCTTTGATAGTACCACTAAAAATGTTACTGTTGGATTAAATACTGCATTTAGTGATGAATCTCCATTGGCAGTAGGAGATAACATTTTAATTGAAAATGTAAGTGTTGGAGTAGGTACTACAGGAACTGGATTTAATTCTCTTAACTATGATTATTCACTATTCCCTCTTACTGATGTTAATATTCCATTAGGTGGAGGGGTTGGAGTTGTTACTTATAGTTTAACGGGATTCTTAGAAGACGGAGAATTTCCTGGTAATTTTGATTCGTTAAATTCTGCTGGAATAATTGTTCCTGAAAAGTATTTCCCTCAATTTGATATTAAACTGAAGAAAAATAACTTCTTCCAGAAGGAAATAGTTCATTCTGGAGACAAAGAAGGTATAGTAGAAAGTTGGAATAATCGTGTTGAGTTATTAAAATTATCAACAGCGTCTCAGTTTGATCCTGGAGATATGGTGGTAGGAAAAACTTCACATACTCAAGGAAAAGTCAAGTCTAAGGTTGATTTTAATGCTGAAGTTAAAATTGCTCCTGGTGCAGTAGTTGAAAATGGTTGGAAGAAAGATACTGGATTTTTAAATAACGATCAAGAAAGAATACCTGATAACAATTATTATCAGCAATTCTCCTATTCTATATTATCAAAAGTGGATATGGGAACTTGGGATGAAGCTGTAACTACTCTTAATCATCCTTCAGGATTCCTTAAATTTAGTGATTTACGTGTAGAATCTACCCAACAAACGGAAAAGTCTATTATTGCAACTGATAGTGATTTAGTTGCATTTATAAACTTAGATGGGGAAATAAAAATAGATTGTTATCCTGCTTTTGATTTAATTACAGAGAATTCTTTAAATATTAGTGATACTCAAGTAGCGTCTGATCAAATTTATTTCAACTCAAGAGTATTAACCGATTATTATGAATCTGTAGGTAATAGAGTTCTTGTTATTGATGATATTAGTTCACAATTTAATAGTGAACCAAGAGCAACAAGATATTCCGTTGTTGATAATTTTGATGTTACTCAAACTTCTAAAAAATTCCTTACTCTTGTTAAAGATAAGACTTTTACTGGTGAACGGCAATGTATGTTAGTGACCCTTTTACATAATGGGTCTAGTGGATTTATGAATCAATATGGTCGAGTTGAGAGTGTAAGTGATCTGGGAAGTTTTGATTTTGAAGTTAGTGGAAATCAAGGACAACTTCTCTTCCTTCCAACAAAATATCAAGTTAATGATTATAGCGTGAGTACGGTTAGTTTTGATATTGTTGGTTTAAGTACAGTCGGAGTAGGATCTACTACTTTGGGAAGTTCTGTTGATATTAAATCAACTCAAGTAACTGTTGCTGCAGATACCACTACTAATATTGTTGGTATTGGTTCTACGTATAGAAGTGCCAAGATCTTGGTTCAGATTAATGCTGATAATGGAATGAGGGAATTTGATGAATTAAATATCCTTCATGACGGTACAACTGTAGAACTTTTAGAGTATGGTCAGTTAACAACGGTATTTGATGAAGATTATAGTGGAACAGGATTAGGAACTTATATTGCATCAATGTCAACTGGTCCTCTTAATATTGATTTTGTTCCTAATGCAGGTATTGCTTGTTCAGTAGATACTTTAAGTATTGCTATGGCAGGTGCTAATGCAGGAGCTGGTGGAACTGGTATTGGAACTCAGTACATTGGAGATGGTGTTTTTGACTTAGGATTTATTAATTCAACATTTACTGCTATTCCATCCGCTTCTTCCCCACTAGCACATAAGATTGCTGAATATAAGATTAATAATGATGCGGCGATTAATAATCATAATGCAGCATACTATGTTATTAGTGTAGAAGATACAACTAATGATCGTTATGAAATGTCTGAAGTAATTGTCTTAAATGATAGTTCTGAAGTATACATGACTGAATATGGAAGTATTATTAGTAATATTGGATTGGGAACTGTAGGGGCTGCACTTTCAAGTTCAACTTCTCATAATCAGTTAATGTATACTCCTATTGCTGGTATTGCTGCATCTGTTCGTGTTTTCCAGATGGGTCTTCAGATTGCTGCCCAAAATGATGATATAGATTCTCTTGAGAAGATAGATTTAAATAATGCATCTATCAGTGGAGGTTTTGGAGATTATACTGGTACAGAAACAGATGTTCTTAGGGCATTCAATTTGGAACATGATGGAAGAAATATTTTCACAAGAGAGTTCGATGCCAGTGACTCAGGAATTGTTGATTTAACTAAAAATACTGTTATAATTCCAGAACATTTTTATGTTACAGGTGAACAAGTACAATACGCTTATGATACTTCAGATGGAAGTCCAATTGGAATTGCTACTACTACAATCTCTGGATATGGATCTACTGATATTTTACCATCGACAACTTATATTGTTAAAGTGGATGAACGTACTATTAAGTTTGCTAAGAGTTCAGAAGATGCATTAAAGGCGGTTCCAAATATTTTACACTTATCATCTTTAGGTGTTGGAGCTGCACATACCCTAACAGCACGAGATCAAAATACAAAATGTTTGATTGCTTTGGATAATGCAATCCAATCTCCTATTGTTGCAAGTGCTGTTACTACAGGAATATCTACTGAATTATCTTTAGGTTCAAAGGTTCTTGAAACTATTGGAGTAACTTCATTCTTTAGTGGTGACTTGGTTAGAATTAGTGAAGAGATAATGAAGATTAATACTGTTGGTTATGGAAAGACGAATGATCTTCTTGTAGATCGTGGTTGGATGGGAACTAATATTGGAATCCATACAGTAAATTCGATTGTAACTAAAATTCAAGGTGATTATAATATTGTTGGTAATACACTTAACTTTATTACTGCACCTCAAGGACCTACTCCTTTAAGTTCTACAACTAATCAACCTGATGATAGGGATTGGGTAGGAATAACAACATTCTCTATGTTCCAAGGCAGATCGTTTATGAGATCTGCAGCTGTTGATAGTAGTAATAGACCTTATCAGGAAAACGTTGTTTTTGATGATATTTCTGATGAATTTAATGGTATCGGAAAAACATTTACTTTAACAGCAAATCAATCCAATGTGGGTGGATTCTCTACTAATAATGCTACTGTTCTTATTAATGGTATATTCCAAGGACCAACAGGTGATTTGTCCGTTGATCAGGATTATACCTTATCAGAGGGTCTTACTGGTATCAGTAGCATCACTTTTACAGGAACAGCCACATCTGAAGCCTATGACCCTAACAGTGGTTCTATTCCAGTTAGGGGTATGATTGTATCTGTAGGTTCAACAGGGGGTCTAGGGTATCAACCTCTTGTTGCTGCAGGTGGAACAGCGGTTATTTCTGCTGCTGGTACTATTACCTCAATTAGTATTGGTAATAGTGGATCTGGTTATAGAGTAGGAGTTCAAACTACTGTCAATGTGGGTCTACAGACTCTGAGTACAGGGGTTCCTAATATTGAGTTTATTGGTACTGCTGCGATAAGTGGAGGTCATATTGTTAGCATTGCAATTACTAATCCAGGTGTTGGTTATACAGCAACAAATCCACCAGAAGTTGTTATTGATGATCCCCTTTCATATTCTAATCTTCCATTAATTTATAGTTCTGAGTCTTCTGGTATAGGAACTCAAGCAACGGTTGATGTTGTAGTGGGTCAAGGTTCTAGTATTATTAATTTTGAAATAAGAAATCTAGGATATAGTTATTCAGATGCTCAAATTTTAACTGTTCCTAAAATGGGACTTACTGGAATTCCTACTGATCCTTCCATTACTTTTGAAGAATTCCAAATCACTATCCAAGAAACTCTTTCTGATCAATTCAGTGCATGGTATTTTGGAGAACTTGAAGTGTTGGATAAGATTACTAGTGAATTTAATGGTTCTAAGAGAGCATTTACTTTGAAGAAAGGTGGAGTACCTGTTACTATCAGGGCTAAGCAAGCATCGAATATTGATGTTCAAGCAGCATTATTGGTGTTTATAAATGATACTTTACAAGTTCCTGGTGAAGGATATGTCTTTGAAAATGGTAGTGTATTGACTTTTGCTGAAGCACCTAAAGGAGCAAATTCTGATGGAACATTTGATGGTGATACTTGTAAGATTCTCTTCTATAAAGGAAGTGGAGATATTGATGTTACTTTCACAGATGTTTTAGAAACTGTTAAGGAAGGTGATACTCTTGAGATTCAAGGTGATCCTAATTTATGTGCAAGATCCTTAAAGCAAGAGTCTAGATTAGTAACTGAGATTGTTGCAACTGATATTGTTGATACAAATGCCTATGTAGGTGTGGGTATTAATGGTAACCCTGATTGTGAAAGAACTGTTAAATGGTGTAAACAGGGAACTGATAAAATTATTGATGGTCAAATTGTAAGTAAAGCAAGACCAGAATTGGAGGCTTTAATCAATCCCACAACTGTTATTATTCAGTCTGTTGGTGTTGGATCCACAGTCGTATACGTAGAAAGTTTAAGAACCTTCTTTGATCCTGATAATGAGTCTCAAACAACTGCTAAGACTCAGAAGATTTCTATATCATCTCAAAATAATCTTGTAGGGGCTGCTGCAACTGCGGTAGTATCTGCTGCAGGAACCATATCTTCAGTTGTTGTGAGTTATGGAGGAACTGGATATACTTCAGCACCTGATGTGATTATTTCTACACCTGTGGGGTTAGGAACAACCACTAGAGCATCTGTTACATCTACCCTCACGGGAGACGCTGTTTCTGCAATAACAGTAGTATCTCCTGGTACTGGTTATACAACTCCTCCTGAAGTTCTTATTGAAGTTCCTTCTTTAACACAAGAAACTAATACATCAAGTTCTTATGCGGGTGACTTTGGAGACATCGTTGGAATTTCCACAACTACTGTAGGTATTGCATCTACAGGTGTTGTATTTGATTTGTATATTCCAACTAATTCTTACTTAAGAAATGCTACTATAACAGGAACTGCTGTTACTATAAGTGGTATTCAAACTGGATATTATTTTACAGTTTCTAATAGTAATATTGGAAATGGTTTAACATCTATATATCAAAATGGATCTGTATTAGGTATAGGAACAACCTTTATAGATAATGTGTATGAAGTGGCTGCAGTTTCGGTTGCAGAAACCTCTACTCCTGGTATTGCTAATACTTATGTTGCGAGAGTAACGACTAGTGTTTCTAGTTGGAATTCCTTATCTGGAATGGGCGTGAGTGAATTCTATGGTAATTTCTCATGGGGTAGAATAATATTAGGTTCTCGTACTTCTCCTCAAGCATTTACTGCATATACTGAGGATGGATTTACTGGACTTTCTACCTCTGCTCTTGTCACCAGAGTAGCACCTTTGAAATCTAAAGATTATTCTGCTTAACAATCTTAATAAATAACTAAAAAAATTGTCAAAATGGCCGCTATTATAACGGATCAACTTCGTATATTAAATACTAAAGATTTTGTTGCTAGTGTAGCTTCAACTACTAACTCATATTATACATGGGTTGGTTTACCAAATGCAACACAAGTTGATTCAAGTTGGGACTCCACTCCACCAAATCCTAGAGATTCTTTTAACGAAGAAAATGAGTATTGGGATAGTATGATTGCTTTGAAAAAAGTGACATCTTCTGATGTGAAACAAGTAGTTCCTAAGAATACGTGGGCATCTGGTATTACTTATGATATGTATAGAAATGATATTAAAGCAGAGAATCCTTCTAAACCATCGAATGCAATAAGTTTATATGATGCCAAGTATTTTGTTATAAATTCCGATTTTAGAGTTTATATTTGTCTGCAGAATGGAACTGACCCAGATAACACAGAAGGAAAAGCATCTTTAGATGAACCAACTTTCACAGACTTAGAACCAAGAGCGGCTGGAACAAGTGGTGATGGTTATATTTGGAAATATCTTTATACTATTAAACCTGGTGATATTACAAAATTTGATTCTACAAACTTTATGCCTGTTCCCTCAGATTGGGAAACGAACGCCGTTGATGCGGCTGTAAGGGATAATGCTGCTACGAGTGGTCAACTTAAAATTGTTACTATTACAAATAGAGGTGCTGGACTAGGTACTGCAAACCAATCATATACAAGAGTACCTATTAAAGGTGATGGAACAGGTGCAGAAGCAACTGTTGTTATTAATAGTGCATCTAAAGTCGAATCAGTAACTATTTCTAAAGGAGGTGCAGGTTATAGTTTTGGTACATTAGATGTAGATGCGGGTGGAGTACCAACAGGAAGTACAGAACCTGTATTTAATGTTATTATTCCTCCTGAAGGTGGTCATGGTGCGGATATATATCGTGAATTGGGAGCAAAGAATTCTCTTATATATGCAAGGATTGAGAATGATACGGGGAACCCTGATTTTATAACGGGTAATGAATTTGCTCGTGTCGGAATTGTACAAAATCCCAAATCATACGGAACTAATTCTAATTTAGAAATTGATAAGGCAAGTGCTGTATATGCTTTAAAACTGACGGGAGTTGGTGCAAGTAGTGCTACATTTACTGCTGATGATTTTGTTACTCAAACTATTGGAATCGGATCTACTGCAGTTGGTAGAGTTATTTCTTATGATCAAAATACTCAAGTTTTAAAGTATTGGCAAGATAGAACTACTGCTGGATTTAACACCAATGGTACTGCTAATACATCTCCTGAGTATGGATTTAAATTAAACAGATTTACCAATAACGTGACTGCTAATCAAGGATCGTTAAATATTACTGGTGGATCCGTTACTTTAGGGATTCATAGTTCATTTACAGGTATATCTACTGTAATAAATAGTAAAACCTATTACCTTGGACAGTCATTCACAAAAGGGGTGGCTAATCCAGAAGTTAGAAAATATTCTGGAAACATTATTTACGTTGATAATAGACCTTCAATTACAAGGTCTGCTAATCAAAAAGAAGATATTAAAGTCATTTTGCAATTCTAAAGAATCATGCCACAGGAAACTAATCTAAACGTAGCTCCATACTTTGATGATTTTAATGCAAATAATGACTACTATAAAGTATTATTTAAACCTGCTTATCCAGTTCAAGCAAGGGAGCTAAATAATTTACAATCAATCTTACAAAATCAGATTGAACAATTTGGTCAACACTTTTTTAAAGAAGGTGCGAAAGTAGTTCCTGGCAATACAAATTATATAAGTCCTTATGATGCTGTTCAATTAGAAAATGTATACTTAGGTATTCCCTTAAGTGATTATATTAATCAAATAAGAGGAGCAACAATTACTGGATTGACTTCAGGTGTAACAGCAGTTGTAGATAAGATTTTAATAGGTAGAAATTCAGAAAAAGGAAATACTACTCTTTATGTAAATTATGTTGGTTCTAGTACTTTAGATAACTCTACATCTAAATTCTTAGATGATGAATTATTAAGTGTAGATAAGGATATTATATCGGCTAATACTATTATTGGTGCAGGTGAGCCATGGGGTTCCACTTTAGTTGCTAATTCCATTTCAGTTGGATCTGCATTTTCAGTTGCTAGTGGAATTTATTTTGCAAGAGGACAATTTATAACTGTAAGTGATCAATCTATTCTTCTTTCTCAGTATTCAAGTTCTCCTAGTTATAGGGTGGGACTTTATCTTAATGAACAAGTAATTACTGCTGATGTTAATCCTCAGTTAAATGATAATGCAAGAGGATTTACTAATTTTTCAGCTCCTGGAGCAGATAGACTGAGAATAACAACATCACTACTTAAAAAGTCATTAACTGATTTTGATGATGATAATTTTATTGAACTTGCTACTATAGAAGAAGGAGTTGTAAAGGCTAAAAAAGAAAGTACTGAATATAAACATATTGCAGATGAGTTAGCAAGAAGAACATATGCTGAATCTGGAGATTATTATGTAAAACCATTTGCAGTTAAAGCAAAGGAGTCTTTAAATAATTATCAAGGTAATAATGGAATATACAATAGTAATCAAGTAACACCGAGTGGTAAGTCTCCTTCATCCAATCTTGCATTATATCAAATTTCACCAGGTAGAGCATTTGTAAAGGGATATGATATAGAAACAATCACTTCCAACTATTTGGATGCTCCTAAACCAAGAACAACTAAGACTTTAGAAGATCAAGCAATTGAATTTAATACAGGAGCTACTTTAAGATTAAATAATGTTCATGGAGCACCTAAAATTGGTATTGGTAATACTTATGTTATAAGTTTAAGAAATCAAAGAGTAGGTACTGCTGCTACTTTACCAGCAGGTAAAGAAATTGGTGTTGCTAGAGTATATGATGCTGATTTAGAATCTGGATCATATAATAGAGAACTTTCCCAAACCAATGAATGGGATTTAAAATTATATGATTTACAGACAGTAACAGAAATTACTTTAAATGAAAATATAACATTAACTGTACCTACTCATATTAAAGGAAACCAGAGTGGAGCTACTGCATTTTTGAAAGATGCTGTAACTAGTAGTACTGCATTATCTTTATATGAAGTAGAAGGAGATTTCATAAAAAATGAGAATTTCATAATTGATGGTGTAGAAAACACAAGAGTTGCTATCGCCGTAACCGCTTTTGGTATATCTGATGTTAAATCAGTATTTGGTAATACTAATGGACCTAGTATGAATACTGTTGGTGCTGCACAGACTTTTTCTGCAGACACTGTTCAAAGTGATCTTACTAGTATTGGTATTGCAACCCTTTCACCCACTGCATGGGATTCGGGTCTTTCTGGATATGCAAGTGGAACTATTAGTTCAATAAGAAGTACTAATCCACTGTTTCCTGGAGATATTAAGATTGGTAATATTATTAAATTTAGTCCAGCGGAGACTAGTGTATATAATGAACCAATTATGGCATCTGTGGTTAGTGTTGGTACAACTCATGTTGTTGTAACTGGTGTTAATACTGTTACGGGTATAGCTGATGGTAAATTACCTGCTGCAACAACTCAGGTTTCTGATTTAACAGTTGTTGCTACAGATTTACAAGATTCTGATGATAATTCTTATTATACCATACTTCCAAATCCTAATATTTCTAATGTTGATGTAACTGATGGAACTATAAGAATACGAAAAACTCAAAGTGTTCTTATAACAGGAAATCAACTTTCAGAGAATGTTGCTTCTGGTACAAATGAAACATTTTTACCATTTGCTCCTGATAGATATACTTTAGTTAAAGGTAATGGAACTACAGAAACTTTAACCGAAGATATGGTTAAAATAACTTCTGGTTCTACTAGATTGCAAATTGAAGGATTAAGTGATGGTATTGATGATGCAACTCTTATTACAACATTAAAGAAGCAAAAACCTAAGGCAAAGGAGAAAATTAGAAATAGAGTTAATAGTATTGTAGTAGATAAATCTATTGATTCGGCATCTGGTATTGGTTCAACCACTCTTAATGATGGTTTGAGTTCTGGAAATTACCCATATGGTACAAGAGTACAAGATTTAGATATATCTTTAAATGTTGCAGATTTAATAAATGTACATGCTATTTACGAATCTGTTGATACTTCTGAAGCATCAGCTCCTACCATCACTTTTGCATCATTAACTGGACCTACGGGAAAAACTTCTGATTTAATAGTGGGTGAAAAAATTAAAGGAAAGAGTACTAATGCATGTGCAATTGTTGCTGAAATAATTTCGGATAGTAAAATTTCCATTATTAGACAAAATGAAGCTAATTTTAAAGAAAGTGAAATTGTTTCTTTTGAAGAATCTAAAATTGAAGGAAAAGCTGTTACTTTAGATTTTACAAGTACAAATATATCTCCTAATTTTACTGCTGAAAATGGTCAAAATCAATCTTTTTATGGATATCCTTCCATTAGAAGAAATTCAGAGTGTAAAGCACCTTCTAAACAACTAAAAATATATTTTGCAAACGGTTATTATCAGTCTACTGATGATGGTGATATTACAACTAAAAATTCTTATGATACTTTTAATTACACTACTGAAATTCCAACAGTAAACGGGGTTAGAAATACTGATTTAATTGATATTAGACCTAGAGTTTCTGATTATACGGTAGCTGAAGATGCAAGATCTCCTCTAGAATTTTATGGAAGGGAATTTAATGCTGCTGGTAATTCGGCTGCTAATATTTTAGCGTCTGATGAGACTATAGTAACTAATTTTTCATATTATCTTGGAAGAATTGATAGCATTTATATAACAAAAGATGGTAATTTCCAAGTTAAATATGGTGCTCCTTCAGAATCCCCACAAGAACCATCAATTGTAGATGATTCATTAAAGATTGCGACTGCATATTTACCTCCTTATGTTTATAATATTAATCATATTTCTATTAATTTCTTAGATTATAAGAGATATAGAATGTCTGATATTAATCGACTTGATAAAAGAATTAAATCTTTAGAATATTATACATCTCTTTCAATGCTTGAAGCAAATACTGCAAGTTTATTCCTTCCTGATTCTGCAGGATTGAATAGATTTAAAGCTGGATTTTTTGTTGATAATTTTACATCTTTCCTTGCACAAACAACTCTTGTTGGATATAAAAATAGTTTAGATTTAGCAAATCAAATTTTAAGACCCAACCATTATACAACTTCTGTCGATTTGCAATTAGGGCCTGTAGAAGGGGTAAATGCTAGTGCAGATAGAAGGTATATTAATCCACAAGGAACTAATATTAAAAGAACAGGAGATTCAATAACTCTTAACTATAATGAGGTAGAATGGTTAAAACAGACATCTGCCACAAGAACAGAATCAGTAACTCCTTTTATAATTTCTTTTTGGGAAGGATCTATTAATCTTACTCCTGCATCTGATAATTGGCTTGATACAAGAAGATTAGAAGCAAATATTATTAGTGTTGAGGGTGATTTTGCAGAAACTGTTGCTCAAATAACTGAAGAGTTTGGAGGAAATCCTCAAGAGGGATTCGGATCTGTTGTTTGGGATGCATGGGAATCAAATTGGACTGGATTAGGAGATGTATCTAGCAATCCAGGAGGCGTTGGTGAATTCTGGGATGCTGAAAGACAGAACTTTAGCAGAACTCGTGATGTAGATACATCTGGAGGTTGGGGGTGGAGAACTAGGGCCCGATTGACAGAACAATGGTTTGGTCGAGAAACAAGAACAGGTACTCGTCGAGTTGTTGCAGAACAGTTTGATCAAGAATCTCAAGGAGATAGACTTGTAAGTAGAGATCTTATTGGATTTATGAGATCTCGTAATGTTCAATTCGTTGCAAAAAGAGTTAAACCATCTACTAAATTGAATGCTTTCATGGATGGCGTAGATGTAACACGATATTGTGTTCCTAAATTATTAGAAATTTCAATGTCTTCTGGTGTATTCCAAATTGGAGAAACTGTTACTGGAACTACAAGACCAATTGGATCTACTCCTGATGATGACCCAGTTCCTCCTAGAATTTCATTTAGAGTAGCACAGTCAAATCATATGGAAGGCCCATATAATGCTCCCACAAAAACATATGGATCAAGTCCATATGGTGCGGAAGTTGTTCCTTCTACTTATTCATCAACTTCAACTATTTTAAATATTGATACCTTCTCATTAGCAGACCAACCTCAAGGTACCTATTGGGGATGGGTAGAAGAAGATATGATTCTAGTTGGGGAAACTAGTGGAGCATTGGCAGTTGTTACTAATGTTAGATTAGTATCGGATATTGGAGCAAATCTGCTTGGAAGTTTTTATATTCCTAATCCAGATAGTGGAGTTCATCCAAGATTTGAAACAGGAGAAAGAACATTCACTCTGATTAATACTGAGACTCTGGATAGAAATAATGCTACTACAATGGCAGAAGAAGAATGGAGATCTACAGGAATTTTAGAGACTGTTCAGGAAGATATTATTTCAACTCGTAATGCAAGAGTTGACATTACAAGTCTTAATGAGGAAAGAAATCGTGGATGGGAAGTAATAGACACTGAGGCGATTGCGTCTAGATGGGTCAATAGACCTAGAGATCCTTTAGCACAATCATTCTTTATTGATGACCCTAACGGAGTTTTCTTAACAAGTTGTGATGTATTCTTTGCGACTAAAGATGATACATCACTTCCTGTTACCTTACAATTAAGAACAATGGTGAATGGTCTTCCTACTACAAAGGTTATTCCATTCTCAGAAATTGTTCTACCTCCATCAGAAGTTAATGTTACTAATATTGGAAATGTTGCAACTACATTTACTTTTGAGTCACCAATTTATGTGGAAGGTGGAGTTGAGTATGCAATAGTGCTTCTTTCAGAGTCAGCTAAATATTCTGCTTATATTTCAAGAGTTGGGGAAGAAGATTTAATAACAGGAACCTTTATTTCACAACAACCAACTTTAGGATCATTATTTAAATCTCAAAGTGGTTCTACATGGGAACCAAGTCAGTGGGAGGATCTTAAATATACTCTTTATAGAGCAGATTTTGCACCCACAGGATCATTAGAAATTTATAATCCTGAACTTTCACGAGGTAATGATCAAATTGCTCAATTGAGATCAGCTCCTCTTAGTTTTACTGCAAGAAAGATAAGAATAGGTATTGGTTCTAATTTAGAAGATGCTAATTTAAAAGCAGGTTATACTATTAAGCAGTTTGGTAGTAATGCTACTGGTGATTATGTTTCAAGTGCAGGAATTGCAACAGGAACTTTAAATATTATTAACTCTGGTATTGGACTTACTCCAACATCAGGTGGATGGGTATTCCCAGATGTTAAATTAAGTAGTGTAACAGGAAGTGGTGCTAATGCAACTGCTAAAATTACTGTTGAAAATGGAGTAGCAACTGGTGCAACGATTACAGCAGGTGGAGATGGATATGTAGCGGGTGATGTTTTAAGTATAGGATCTACTGGTATTGGTAATAAGGCTATAGGTGCTAATGTTAGATTATCTGTTGTTGGAATTTCCAGTGCTACACAGTTAGTTGTTGATAATGTTCAAGGTGATTTTGTAACGGGGGTTGGTAAGACAGTTCAGTATATTATGTTAGATGGTTCTACTGGAATTACAACTGAGTTAAATGGTGCTAACAATGTTGGAGGTGGGGTTTATATTAATGATCTTACGGAGGTTACTAGTGGAACTAGTATATTAGTTAATCACAAGAATCATGGAATGTATTTTAGCGATAACTATGTAACTCTTTCTGATATTGCAACTGATCTTATTCCCACTAAGTTAACTAATGATTTAAGTGCTACTGCAACAGGAGATATTGTGGTAGAAAATGTTAATAATTTAGATACATTTGAGAGTGTAGGTGTGGGAACTACTAACTATGGGTATTTAAAAATTGGTGATGAGATTCTTTCTTACGAATCTGCTTCAGGAACAAATATTGGTATTACTTCGAGATCAATTGATTCAAGTACTGCTAAGGATTATCTTGCGGGAACATTAGTTTACAAATATGAATTGAGTGGAATTTCGTTAAGAAGAATTAATAAGACTCATAATTTAGCTGATATATCAACTGCAGATGCCATTACTTTTGATTCCTATAATATTAAATTGGATACAGGTTCTAGTGGACTTGGTAGATCGACTGGAGCAAGTTTCCCTATCTTATATACAGGTGAAACTAAAACTGCAGGAGGACTACACGCAACTGCTACTCAAAATATTCCTTTTGAATTAATTAATCCTCAAATTCAAACTCTTACAGTTAATGGAACTGATATTACTGCACAAGTAAAAACAGTTAGTGGTGCGAGTTTGGATGGAAGTGAGACTGGTTATGTTGAGCAAGGATTTGAATCTGTTGCAATAGGTGAAAATAATCTTCTTTCTACTCCTAGAATAATTGCTTCTAAGATTAATGAAACAAATAAATTAAGTACATTACCAGGAAATAAGTCATTAAATATGAGACTTACTTTATCTACTGGTGATTCTAGAGTATCACCTGTAATTGATAGTCAAAGAATGAGTGCTATCTTTACTTCAAATAGAGTTAATGCTCCAATTGGAATTGGTAGTTATGTGACGGATAGTAGAGTCAATACTCTGTTTGATGATCCTAATGCTTTCCAATATCTTTCTAAAGAAATTCAATTGGAAACTCCTGCATCATCTATAAAAATTCTTGCAAATGTTTATTTGAATAGTAATTGTGATGTGAGAGCATTCTATGCTATTAGTAATAATGAAAACTTTAATCCAGTTTATAGACCTTTCCCTGGTTATAATAATATTAATGAAAGAGGAGAGGTAATTAATCCATCTGATAATGATGGAAGACCTGATGTGTTCGTAGCACCTACTGATAATAAATTAATTGAACCAAGTAGTGATAGTTTTAAAGAACGCACTTTTACGATGAATGATCTTCCTTCTTTCAGATACTATAGAATCAAGATTGTAATGACTTCTACGAATCAGGTATATGTCCCTCGTATGAAAGATCTTAGAGTCCTTGCACTTGCTTAAAATGTCTTATCTTAAAGTGGAGGGTCATAGTGGATTGTATAGAGACCCTCAAACCAACTCTATCGTAAATAAAAATTCTACAGGATATAATGAATATATGACTCAGAAAAAACTGAGAAATAGTGAAAATGATAAAATAGATAATATGAAAGATGATCTTGATAATTTAAAAAATGAGATTAATGAAATTAAATCTTTACTCAAGGTGTTAGTAAATGGCTAATCAAAATATAACATTTGATGTTGCATCAGGAACTCCTTATGAGTCTAATTTGACTATTAATGGTGGTGCTAATTTTAGCAATATATTTACAGTAACTAATCCGAACGGAACTGCTTTTAACTTTACTGATTATAGTGGTTCTTCTCAGATGATTAAGAGCGTTGCAGTAGGTGCTACAGATATAGTCGCTGCTACATTTAGTGTGGGATTTACTAGTGAAGCAGGTGGAAAAATAGAAATTTCTTTAGGGTCTACAGGAACTAGAAGTTTAGCAGGAGGGAGATATGTTTATGATATTTTAGTGAATTCTGCTTCTTCATCGAATACTACAGATGTATTAGAAACTGCTATATCAGTAGGCAGCACTGCGGGTATCGGTACCACAACATTTACCCTGAATAAGGTTACTAATGTTGCTGTTGGTGACTCGGTAACAATAAGTGATCAACTTACAGATGTACCTGTAGTCACAGTTTCCACTGGTAATACCGTTGAGGTAGGAACTGCTTTCACATCGGGGTCTCAGATCCTTCCTGGTACTGCTGTTACCTTTAGTAGGGTATCTACAGCATCTACGATTTATAGGTTAGTTCAGGGTTCGATTATAGTTAAAGCAGGTATCTCTTCTGCACCTTCCTAAATAATTTCACAGGAATAGTAAATACATGGCACAACCAACAAGCCGAGCACAGTTAATAGATTATGCTAAAAGGCAGTTAGGTGCCCCTGTGCTGGAAATTAATGTTGCGGATGAACAAGTAGAGGATATATTAGATGACTCTATCCAATACTTTCAAGAAAGGCATTTTGATGGGGTAATGCAAACATATTTGAAATATCAGTTTACTCAGGCAGATGTTGATAGAGGAAAGGGTCCTGAACAACCTGGAGTACTAGGGATAACAACGACTACTGCATCTTCAACAATTGATGGTGCATCCGTTCAATTTGATTGGAAAGAGAATAGTAATTATTTACAAATACCCCCTGCTGTTATTGGTGTTTACAAGGTGTTCCGTTTTGATGGAAGTAACACTGTAAGTAACAATATGTTTAGTGTTAAGTACCAGTTATTCTTAAATGATGTTGCATTTAATCTTGGATATGATGGTCTTTTAAGTTATGCGATGACTAAGACATATTTGTCGGAGATTGATTTCTTATTGACTACTGAAAAGCAAATAAGATTTAATCAAAGAATGGATAGATTATATCTTGATATTGATTGGGAAAGTGTTACTGTAGGTGAGTGGTTAATTTTAGATTGTTTCAGATCTCTTGATCCAAATGATTATTCAAGAGTATGGAATGATTCATTTTTAAAGAAATACTTTACTGCTAATTTAAAAAGACAGTGGGGTCAGAATTTGATTAAGTTCCAAGGAGTAAAACTTCCTGGAGGAGTGGAACTTGATGGTAGAGCCATTTATGAAGATGGTGAAAAAGATCTTGCTCTTATTCGTGAGATGATGTCCAATACTTATGAATTACCACCTCTAGATATGATAGGATAATGGCATTAAATCCCTATTTTCTACAAGGATCAACGAGTGAACAGAATCTTGTACAAGATTTAATTAATGAACAATTAACAATATATGGTGTGGAAGTTCATTATCTTCCTCGTCAGTATGCAACTACTAATACTATTATTAGAGAAGTAATTGAATCTAAGTTCAGTACTTCTTATCCTATTGAGGCATATGTAGAAAATTTTGATGGATATGGGGATAATACCGTATTGCTTTCTAAGTTTGGTATTCAGTCTAATAAGGAATTAACTGTAACTATCTCAAGAGAAAGATATCAAAATTATATTTCTCCTTTGATGAAGAATTTGCCTGATATTGATTTACCAAATGTTGAAATATATGATAGACCCAGAGAAGGAGATTTAGTATATTTCCCATTCGGTGATAGACTATTTGAGATTAAATTTGTAGAACATGAAAAGCCATTTTATCAATTAAAGAAAAATTATGTATATACATTAACTTGTGAACTATTCAGACCAGAAGATGAGGTTATTGATACTGGTATTGAGGATATTGATGATACAATTGATGTAGATTTCAACTTACGAACTCTTACTTTGGTGGCCTCAGGAAGTACTGCAACAGCAATCGCAGGAGTTGTAACTACTGGTGGTATTAATCAATTTGTCATAACTGATAGAGGTGAAAGATATACATCTGCACCTACCGTTGCCATTTCTTCTTCACCAACAATAGGAGGACAAGCAGTCGGAATTGCGACACTTCTTTCTGGAATTACTAACTGTGATGGAACAGAAATAGGTTCTAAGGTACAAGGAATTTATGTACAAAATCCAGGCATTGGATATACTGATAATCCTGGAATTGTTATTTTAGGTGGTGGTACAGATGCTGTTGGAGCGGCTGCAAGTACTAGAATTAGTGATGATGTTGTTGGTGTTGTTACTATTACGGATGGTGGTTCTGGATACACTACTGCACCTTCTGTAACCATTAGTGGACCTGGTATTGGAACTACTGCATCTGCTATTGCGGTTGTAAGTTCTGCTGGAACAATTTCCAATGTTTACATGTCTTATGCTGGTGCTGGTTATACTGTTGCACCTACAATCACCATTGGTACCCCTTATATGGCGGGTACAGGCGACTTTATAGATAATGAGACTGTAACTGGGTCTCAGAGTGGTAAGACAGCACTCGTGAAGACTTGGAACGCAGTCACAGGTACTTTGGTTATATCTAACACTACAGGTGATTTCATCGCAGGAGAAGATATTACTGGATCAGAAAGTGGAGCTGCTTATCAATTGAAGTCAGAACAATTAGATAATACAGTTAGCGAATATCCTGATAATCTAGAAATAGAAACTCAAGCAGATTCTATTTTGGACTTCAGTGAAAAGAATCCATTCGGAACCCCCTAAATATAATATACTAGGTTTATAGCAATGTTTGAGTATTTTTATCACGAAATATTGAGAAGAACGATTATTTCGTTTGGAACCCTTTTTAATGGAATAGAGATTCAACACGACGATTCTGATGATAATGTTGTAAGCACTATCAGAGTTCCTCTTGCATATGGACCTACTCAGAAGTTTTTAGCACGTCTTCAACAATCTCCTGATCTCAATAAACCTACTTCAATCACATTACCTAGAATGTCGTTTGAATTTACTGGTTTACAGTATGATGGATCAAGGAAAGTAACAACAACTCAAACATTTAAATCACATACAGTAGGAATTGCAACGGCTATTAGAAAGACATATATGCCTGTTCCTTATAATATGTCTTTTGAGTTATCGATATTTACCAAGTTGAATGATGATATGCTTCAGATTGTAGAACAGATATTACCATACTTTCAACCTTCATATAATTTAAGTGTTGACCTTGTAAGTACTATTGGAGAAAAAAGAGATATTCCTGTGATTATTGAAAATATTA
>VTLG01012303.1_pt1 | contig 28015 bp, 26 predicted proteins | sample 4694571 | NCBI WGS metagenome assembly VTLG01 (sample SAMN12604809, study PRJNA352737) | marine metagenome | biome: ENVO:00000447; feature: ENVO:00000209|ENVO:00000569|ENVO:01000036; material: ENVO:00002151; isolation source: viral sequences binned using virsorter ...
TCTCCTAGTCAATCTTTGGATAAACTTAGGAAGGCCACCATTAACTGGGTACTCGAACCCCTAGGTATAAATACTACCGACAAATATTTGGACAAAAAATTCTGGCTAGATACAAGCGATCGCTTAATGTATGAAGGCAAGGCACCAGAACTTTCTGCCACCAGATCAGCTAGAATGCCAGCCTTTTTTGAACACAACAATGTCAACCTCCCAAAATATGCTTGAGGCCATCACTGGTCCCAACTTAAATTACATCCTCGAAGAATTAGAGGAGAACTTTCCACCAACCACACCAACACCAGAGGATTCAATGCAAAAAATTATGTACAGATCTGGGCAACGCTCTGTGGTTGAGTGGATTGCTCATAGAATGAATGAGGTAAGGACAGATGGCTTATGATAACAAAGGAAGATGGGTTCCAAGTGAAGATATAAATTGGACACGAGATACTGAAGATCAGAGACAAGCTCTAAGAATGGAGCTAACTAGATCTGGTTTAGACTGGAGACACCAAGGTAAGTATGCTTTCCGTACAGATATATGGGGAGGTACTGATACAATGCGAGGGTTAACCGAAGAACAACGCTTTGAAGTCTTACAGCAATACGATACTTGGTATGATAGAGGTGGACAACTAGCTTTGAATGATGAACGGTGGGGTCTTGATATTGAACGTGGTATTACTTATGATCAAGCAAGCACTTGGAGTACACAAGAAAAGTTTCACAACCTAACAGGTGGTGATATTGTTACTAAGACTTCAGATAAAAGTTTTGGTGATCTTATTAACCCAGAGAAATATAGAGATAAAGTACGTGGTGCAAAATTTGTCTCTGAAAAAGATGGTGTTACTACTTACCAAGTCCGTGAATACCCACTAGACTGGGCTGATTATACTCATGATGAATTGTATCGTGCAGCTATTGATGAAGTATTAGAAGACGACTACGATATGTTTATGGGTCCGGGTGCTGATTATGATAATGCTAAACAAGTTAGAGCTGCATCTAAAGAGATACAGAGCTGGGTTAATAAACATTATAAGAAAGCACGCGAAGAAGGTAGGGATGGTGCATGGGCTGAAGCTGAATGGCAAGCTTATAAAGCTAAACAGATAGCACAAGGTAAGTTATATAACGCACGTTATCCTGAAGGTAGGAACACACGTGGTTTCCAACACAACCAACAGGTAATGATTAGAAAGTATAAACCATTCCAGAAGTTTGATGAAGAAACTGGTACGATGTCAAGGTATCATCCTATTACAGGTGAGCTAAGATCAGAAGTTACTTACCAAGCACCGCCACTTCCTGCTCGCATGACTATTACAGGTAATAAAGCTGAGGAAGATGTGGATGCAGGTCATTACTATAGTCCTACCTTTGGTTATGAACAGCAGATTACTGATAGTATGATGGCTGAACCACCTGATATAGATAAACCTAACATAAGTATCAGAGGATTGACCTCACGTAAACCAGATAACATCAGTCACTGGCAAGAGACTGGTAGAATTAAGGGGACAACATGACAACAGACTGGAGTAATACATGGGCTGGTGCTAATGGTTGGTACGATGGTTACGACTCTACTGCCACAGGTAGTTTTGTAGACATCGATTCACTATCAGGAGCTGAACGTGATGCTGCTATCACAGCTGTAAGAGAAAACATCATTGGTTTACTAGAACAGAAAGGTGTAACAAGAGCACAGATCTTAGGACAAGGTGAACATGCTGGTAGTGATGTACATCAATTCTATCAGACACAAATGGCTAACGCTGCTAGTGGATCTGATAATGCTACTAGAGATGCCTTCCAAGCTGCAGCTCAACACACTACATCTAATGTAGATCGTGGTAACACGTGGGGTGCAGATGATGATGCAACTATAGGTCGTACTTATTTAGATGCTATAGCTGCAGGTGGTACAGCAACTGTAGCTGATCTATATAGTAAAGGGTTTGGTAGGACAGAAGAAGAAATGGCTGCAGATACAACTGGTCCAACCTACTGGCAAAAGAAATTAGAGTCAGGTGAAATGACTATCCAACAGATTGCTAAATCATTTGCTCAATCTGAAGAGGCAAACATTAGAGATGTTTATGCAGATGAGTATAGTAGAGATGCTGACGCAACTGGATTACAATACTGGAGAGATAGAACTGAAGGTGATGACTCAGACCTTGTTAGAAGGTCTGTTCAATACCGAGGTGATACATATGAACAAGCTGAATCATCCATTAGAGATGCAGGTTGGGAGTATCTAGGTCAAGCATCTAATCAAGCTCAACGTGATACGATGCCAACTTTAGGAGGTAAGCCGTTGTTTACTGCAATGGAAAACAAGCAAGTTGTTGAATGGGTAGAAAAAATACAGAATAAAGAAATGACTGTAGCTGATCTCATTAAAGAACCAGATAAAGATGCTCAAGGTAATGTAATCTCTGGTACAGGAGGTATATTATATAATAGAGGAGATTATATGGATGCTCATAATCAATACGATGTTGATAACTGGGATGAGCCAAAAGTAGAAGGTGGACCGAACGCACAGCCAACAGGCATGGGTAGATTTGCAAGTCTTCTAGATATACAAACAGCAATAGATGCTGGTAAATCACCTGACGATGTTCGTGAAGAATTAGGTCAGGCTATATGGGGTGCTCTCACACATGAGAAGTTGCAAAACTTTGGTGATTCAGGTACGTCACAAGATTTGTATAACCAAGCTTCACGTGATTTCACTTCAACTTACTGGGCAGATAGGAGAAATACTTACCCCGGACAACCTGATTGGACACCTAACGTCCCTACTAAACCCGGTATCCCCGGTGATATACCAGTAGATAGAAAACAAATAGAATACATGCCCGGTGTTCAGGCAGATCAGTTTAGCTCAACGCCATACGGAGCTGCTAAACAAGAGTTTAATATAGAACAGAGTATAGCAACCCCACAAGTAATGCAACAACCAAGAGCACAAGACGTAGGCCAAAGGTTTACAGGTACAAGTGCTAAAGGTGTAGCGTTGAAGAGATCTAAACGATCTAAAATGGGTACCATTGGAGGTACAAAACAATTAGGCAGAGAACAGCAAACTCAATCACTTAATATATAATGTCAGCTAAAACAAGATATGACAGTTTAGCATCAGAACGTTCTCAGTTTCTAAACATAGCGGAAGAGGCATCCAAGCTAACTATCCCCTATCTAATTCGTGGTGAAGAAGAGTCCATGCGTGGTGCAAAAAACTTAAGCACACCATGGCAATCAGTTGGAGCTAAAGGAGTAGTAACTCTAGCAGCAAAACTTCAACTAGCATTAGTACCAGCTAACGCAAGCTTCTTTAAGCTTCAAGTTAATGATGCAATGCTAGGACAAGTTGATCCTAACATGAAAACTGAATTAGATTTATCCTTTGCTAAAGTAGAAAGAACCATTATGGATTCTATCTCAGCATCAGATGATCGTGTTGTAATACATCAGGCACTTAAACACTTGGTAGTATCAGGCAACGCACTAATCTTTATGGGTAAGAATGGTTTAAAACTTTTCCCTTTACATCGCTATGTATTAGAACGAGATGGGAATGGCAATGTTATTGAAATTGTCACCAAAGAAAAAATTAGCAAAAAATTATTACCAGAATTTGAAGAAGAATTATCTCAACAACCTAATGAAGTAGCACAAGACAACGAAGACGTTGATGTGTATACACATGTTAGAAGAGATAACAATAGATTCCTCTGGCATCAAGAAGTAAATGATAAGATTATACCTAAGTCAGTAAGTAAAGCACCAATTGATACAACACCATGGTTACCTTTACGATTCAATACAGTAGATGGTGAACCATATGGACGTGGTAGAGTGGAGGAGTTTATGGGTGATCTTAAATCACTTGAAGCTTTATCCCAAGCAATTACTGAGGGAAGCGCAGCTGCAGCTAAGGTTGTCTTTGTGGTCTCCCCTTCTAGTACAACTAAACCTCAGACTCTCGCAGCTGCAGGTAATGGTGCAATTGTTCAGGGTAGACCTGATGACATAGGTGTAGTACAAGTAGGTAAGCAAGCTGATTTTGCTACGGCATATCAGATGATGCAAACCCTAGAGAAGAGACTGTCTGAAGCATTCCTCATATTATCAGTACGTCAATCAGAACGTACTACAGCAGAGGAAGTTCGGATGACTCAAATGGAACTAGAGCAACAGTTAGGTGGACTATTTAGTGTACTTACTACTGAGTTTTTAGTACCATACCTTAATAGAAAGCTCAGTGTGTTTGAAAAAACAGGGGAGATCCCTAAGATACCTAAGGGTATAGTCAAGCCTACCATTGTGGCAGGTGTTAACGCACTAGGCAGAGGACAGGATCGTGAAAGTCTTGGTCAATTCCTTACAACTATTTCACAAACAATGGGGCCAGAAGCTACTCAGCAATACATAAATCCTGAGGAAGTTATTAAACGTCTTGCAGCTGCACAAGGTATAGATATACTTAACCTTGTAAGAAGTATGCAAGAAGTACAAGGTGAGCAACAAGCAGCAATTCAACAAGAACAAGGTGTTGAATTAGAAAAAGCTCGTATGGGATCACCAATGATGGACCCAAGTAAAAACCCAGCACTAGGAGGACAACCAATTGGAGAAGGCCAAGCCGAGCCGCCCACGGAAGGCTAAACGTAAAGTCGTTAAGCCACCCGAAGAGGCTAAGACAGAAAACAAATACGCACCGAAGATGAAAGTCGGTCGACCAACTATCAAAGCACCCGGAACTAACGAAGTTACAACAGTTGGATTAGGAAACCTTACAGTAATCACCCAGAATGGCAACACTAACGTATGATGCAACAGAAGCTCAAGAAGGTGAGTTAAGTCCTGAAGAACAAGACTCACTTAAAGTAGGAGAAGCTTTAGAAGAACAAGAATCTAAAAAATTAGCCGGTAAATTTGATGATGCAGAAGCTCTTGAGAAAGCTTACATCGAACTTCAAAGTAAACTTGGAGAACCGAAGGAAGAGAAGACAGAAGCTAAGGAAGAGACTAAGGAAGAAGTTAAAGAAACTGAAGAAAAAACTGAAGAAGAACCAGATTATGAGTTTCTAGATAAACTTTGGGAAGAGTCTAAGAATGAAAAGTATTCAGATGAAATACTTGATAAACTTAATGACATGAAACCAGCTGACGTAGCTCAGTTGTATTTGAATTATCGTTCAGGTGTTGATACACCAGCACAAGAACTAACACAAGAACAGGCAACAGATCTACAAAATTCAGTTGGTGGTGAAAAACAATATACTGCTATGCTTCAATGGGCATCTAATAATTTTGATGAAGCAGAGATCTCACGGTATGATAAAGTAATGGAATCAGGAGATCCTGATGCAGCTTATTTTGCAGTACAAGCATTAGCTTCAAAATACAATGATGGAGTAGGAGTCGAAGGTAAAATGTTAACAGGTAAACCAGCTCAAGCAAAAGGTGATAACTTCCGTAGTCAAGCTGAGGTAGTTAGAGCCATGAGTGATCCTAGATATGATTCAGATCCTGCTTATCGTCAAGATGTATATGAGAAACTAGAACGATCAACTAACTTACAATTCTAACATGCCAGTTGTAAACGGTAAGAAGTATTCTTACACACCTGCAGGGAAAGCTGCAGCTAAAAAAGCTAAAAAGAAATCCACCAAGAAACCTAAAATGACCATCTATTAATGACCGCCAGTACACTAAGAAGAGAAACTAATTGGGAGTCCTTTGTTAATTGGATAACCAGTACTAACAATAGAATATATGTAGGGCACTTTGGTGTCCTAATGATACCCGCACTTTTAACAGCAGCCACTTGTTTTATCATTGCGTTCATAGCTGCACCACCTGTTGACATAGATGGAATACGTGAACCTGTATCAGGATCTTTACTCTATGGAAACAACATCATATCGGGAGCGATTGTCCCGTCGTCTAACGCAATCGGTCTTCACTTCTACCCAATCTGGGAAGCTGCAACCATCGACGAATGGTTGTATAACGGAGGACCATATCAACTCATTGTGTTCCACTTTCTCATCGGTATCGCAGCATACATGGGACGACAATGGGAACTTAGTTATCGATTAGGAATGAGGCCTTGGATTAGTGTTGCTTACTCTGCACCCGTCTCAGCTGCCTTTGCAGTCTTCTTGGTTTATCCATTCGGACAAGGAAGTTTCTCTGACGGTATGCCGTTGGGGATCTCAGGGACATTCAACTTTATGTTTGTATTCCAAGCGGAACATAATATCCTCATGCATCCTTTCCATATGTTGGGAGTTGCAGGGGTGTTTGGCGGTGCTTTGTTCGCTGCTATGCATGGTTCCTTGGTTACCTCATCGTTACTTAGGGAAACAACTGCCTTAGATTCACAGAACTATGGATACAAGTTCGGTCAGAAGGAGGAGACGTATAACATTGTTGCGGCTCATGGCTATTTTGGGAGACTCATCTTCCAATACGCTAGCTTTAACAATAGCCGTAGTTTACACTTCTTCCTTGCTGCTTGGCCCGTCACTTGCATATGGCTTACCTCTATGGGAGTCTCCACTATGGCTTTTAATCTCAACGGGTTCAATTTCAACCAGTCAATCGTAGCAGCTAATGGTCAAGTGGTACCTACATGGGCTGACGTGATCAATAGAGCTAACCTTGGCTTTGAAGTTATGCATGAAAGAAATGCACACAATTTTCCACTCGACCTTGCTTCTGCAGATACATCAGAAGTTAAGTTAACCGCACCCTCTATAGGATAAAATTATGGGACTGGCTTATAACCCAGATCAAAGGGCTAATGATTTCCAAGTTAAGTATGTAGTTAATGCTACAGGTGACAGATGGTTCATCCCTTATAATGATACAGATACAAAATCAAACCAAGTTACTCAATGTAATAAGGTTGCAGGACATACTGCTGACGATAGCGACGTAGCTAGCGAACAAGTAGCGTCCTAACTTTAGTGTGCCGACCCGAAGATTCGTCCTCGGCTCACATCCATCAACACCACGTCCGTTCATCCATCTTCATGGACGCATGAAACCTAGGCATGGAACGGGGTCTAGGTACTAAGGTATTACAATGACTGTAAAACTAAAGTATCGTGGTGTAACTTACACTAAAACTATTTAATTTAAAAATGAAAACAATTGCACTTGCTCTCGCAGCAACCACCCTAGCGTCTGCACCTGCATCAGCTGGCGTGTACATCAACGCTGAAGCCAATAATGGTTATACAGGCTCTGACTATACTGGCAGAGTTGTCGATGTACACGTTGGTTATGAAGGTTCCCTCAAGAAACTTGACTATTACATACAAGGCGGTCCTGCACTAGTTGCAGTAGCTGATGTAGATGGTACAGAAACAGAACTATCTGGTAAACTTGGTGGTACTTTCAACGTATCCCAAAAGTTTGGTATCTATGGTGAGTTCTCAGGCATCTCAAATAAAGATGAAGATAACAACTATGGTACAAAACTTGGTGCGAAATTCACCTTCTAATTAAAGCGGCGGAACTGCTTTAATCTTAATTCTATAAACATTTAAAACAATGCCTTTTAATCAAAACACTGCAGCTGGTACAGTTGTATATTCTCCCGGTGAATTCTTCTCCGGCAAAGTAGTTGCTAATGACTACATAATTGACTCAGCTGATAGTGGTGGGAACCTTCCTAGCGGTGGTTCTGATGGTACTACTTATAGAACACCTTTGAGTGTTACTCTAGGTAAGTACGAACGTCTTGTATTTAGAGTTTGGCTTGACTTTGTTGTTGATGCTGACTGCGATCTTAAGTATAAGATCACAACACCTAGTGGTGCTTCAGCATTCCGTGCTGTATCTAACATATCTGCACTACCTGCAGCTGCTGGTACAGACGCTCTAACTACAACATTTGAAACCACAGCAACTGGTGTAGCAGAAGCAACTCTAACAGGTTCTTCTGATGGTACAGTTTTATACGCTATCGATGGTAGTGTGGTAAACGGTGCTACAGCTGGTGATCTAGCTATTCAAATTGCTCAGAACACAAACAATGCTGCTGACCTAAACCTTAAGGCTGGCTCATATATTGAGTACATGAAGTTCTAAGTAACTTTAAAAGGAGGACCACCCTCCTCCAAGCGAGTGTCAATGGATGAAGGATAGGTTTCCAGCTTATCTTAACAGGGGTTCGATTCCCCTCACTCGCTCTTGGCTCTGGCCCGAATGACTATCTAAGGAGAAAACATTTGGATACCCTCAGCCGTCGACGGTGGGAAAAGACCACAACTACAACTGAATATATTTTTCTTGAACGTTCGAGAGTTAGTAAATTATAAACACTCTCTATTGAAATGGCTAATACACTAGCAACCAGTATTGGTACCATTAATAATACCTCGCAGACACCGCTCTCGCTAGGTACTGCTTATGATACCAAGTACGCAACATATCTTAAGCTGTTCTCAGGTGAGCTATTTAAAGCTTATGAGTCAGCAACAATTGCAAAGGGAACTGTACAAAACCGTCAACTAAAGAACGGAAAATCATTACAGTTCATCTTTACAGGACGTATGCAAGCTGCATACCATACACCCGGAGAACCAATCCTCGGATCTGGTGATCCTCCAGTAGCTGAGAAGACCATCGTCTGTGATGACCTTCTAATCAGCTCAGCTTTCGTTTATGATTTAGACGAGACACTTGCTCATTACTCACTTAGATCAGAGATCTCCAAGAAGATTGGACACGCTCTAGCTGAGGCATATGACAAGAAAGTTTTCCGTACAGTTGCTCTAGCAGCTAGGGAAGCTCATCCTATTACAGCATCACCGGGTCCAGAACCGGGTGGTTCTATCATTAAGATTGGAGCTAACAATGAGTATGATGCTCAACGTCTAGTTGATGCATTCTTTGAAGCAGCTTCTATCCTTGATGAGAAAAATCTACCTAAGGCTGGTAGAACAGCTGTACTATCTCCACGTCAATATTATGCTTTGGTCTCTCAAGTAGATTCAAACATATTGAACCGTGACTATGGTAACTCACAAGGTAACTTGAACTCTGGTGAAGGTCTTGTATCTATTGCAGGTATCGACATCAAGCGTTCTAATAACCTACCTTTCAAAGCTGGTACAGTTAATTCACAAGCTGGTGAGAACAACTCTTATAATGGTGACTTCTCACAACATGCTGGTCTTATCTACCAGAAGGATGCCGCTGGTGTTGTTGAAGCAATCGGACCACAGGTGCAAACCACAGGTGCGGATGTTAAAACAATGTACCAAGGTGACCTTATCGTAGGCCGCTTAGCAATGGGCGTTGGTACACTTAACCCTGCTGCTGCAATTGAAATCCAAACTGCTTGAGGTAAACTATGTCAGTTACTCCGGGAGTTTCAAAAACTAGAACTATCTCCGCTGCTAATGGTATTAGTGGTGGGGTAGGTTCTACTACAACTAATGCGTCAACACCTTTAGAGTATGGTAGACAAGTCCAATCAGACGGTCTAACTGCTAGAGGCGAAGCTTAATATAAAAATTAATTATGGCTAATGCTGCTACAGCCGCTGGAAACAACGGTGTTTCTGGCGCATCATCTACTACTACAGCTCTGCGTGCTTCTGTTGCACAGACTGAAGGTGGTAGTTTCTCAAGATCAGATGTAAAGTCTGAAACAAAAAACCTACGCTTTGCTTATACAGGTGTAGAGTGCGATACTCCAACAGTATCCAGATAAACATAGGGGGCTTCGGCTCCCTTTTTTTTATTAATAAAAATTATTATGCCAATACCTACCACTAATGCTACTCAAGAATTACCAGCTGTTAATCAGATCCTCGCATCAGTGGGGCAGGCTCCTGTAACAACACTCGATCAAACCAACCCAGACGTTGCGATTGCATACGATGCATTGACTCAGGTGTCAAAAGAGGTACAAGCTGAAGGATGGACTTTTAATCAAGAGTTTCAAATAGATCAAGCTGTTAATAGTGATAAAGAAATTGAGATAGCAAATAATATATTACAAATGGATTTCTCCGAAACTTATAAAGGAGATAAAGATGTGGTTAAAAGAACAAAACCCGGTGAAACACAACCGAAATTATATGATAGATATAACCATACATATGTTATAGGTGATACAACATCTGATACATTTGAAGTTGATGTAACGTATTTCTTTGACTGGATAGATATACCTTATGCTGTTCAAAATTATATTACAGCTAAAGCAGCTACAATAGCAGCACAACGTATTGTAGGTGATCCAGCTTTGATTCAAACATTACAACAAAGAGAAGCATTAGCTAGAGCAAACGCTTTAGAATATGAATGCAACCAAGGTGACTATACTATCTTTGGACACCCCCACGGAAAGAGAAGTTATACCAGCTATAAACCTTATACAGCTTTACAACGCTAATGGCAAGTGTTACACAACGTGTCCCGAATTATTTAGGTGGGGTATCTAAGCAACCAGATGATAAGAAGTTTCCGGGTCAAGTTCGTGAAGCTCTTAATGCTTACCCTGATCCTACATTTGGTCTACAGAAAAGACCGGGGCTTAAATTTATAACCAATCTTAAAGATGGAGGTGGTGATGAAGCTGGTACTGATGGTTCCGACTTTGATGCTACTGATTTAGATACAGGTAAATGGTTCTACATCCACCGTGATAATGATGAGAAATATATAGGGTGTATTGTAGGTAATGCTACAGCTAACAATGCTAAGATACATATCTGGAATGCTGAAACAAAAGCAAAGGCAGCTGTAACTTATCCTAGTAGTTCCCAAGCATATCTTAATAGTGTAGTTAAAGGCGACTATCATGTACTAACTGTACAAGATACATCTATTATTACTAATAAAACTAAAACAGTAGGTGTACAAACAGGTGCTACTTTCAATGCTAAACGTCAAGCTACAATTAGATTACGTGGTGTTGATAATAGTGCAGATTATAAAGTATATATAACAACAGGTGGTAGTACACAAACTGCTACGTTTACAAGCGATTCATCTGCTACAGCTGCAGAGATTTTAACTGGATTAGAGAGTGCTTTAAATGGATTAAGTATATCTGGTTTAAGTGTTACTAAATTAAATGGTTCACTTGAATTAACTCATTCAGCTGACTTTACAATAACAACAGATGCTGGTATTGATGGTCAACAGTTAACTAGCTATCAAGATACAGTTAATACAATAGCTGATCTACCTACAGAATCTAAACATGATAGAGTAGTTCAGATAGTTAATACAGCTGCTACAGGTGCAGATGATTATTATGCTAAGTTTGTAGCTAACGCTGGTAGTGGTACTGGTGAAGGTTATTGGGAAGAAACCTTAGGACATGGTATGTCTCCGGGTTTAACAGCTTCTACAATGCCACATGAATTAGTCAACAGCTCTACTGATACCTTTGTCTTTAGGCCTATTACATGGACTAATAGATTGGTAGGAGATGATACAACTAATGCTCACCCATCATTTAATGGTAAGACTATACAACAATCTTTCTTCTATAATAATAGACTTGGATTTCTATCTGAAGATAACGTTATCTTAAGTCAATCAGGAGAATTCTATAATCTATATAGTATTACAGCTCAGACAGTTAGTGCATCAGACCCTGTTGATTTAAACTGTTCTAGTATCAGACCTGCAGTTCTACATGGTGTTATACCAGTAGCATCTGGTTTAATACTATTCTCAGAGAACCAGCAGTTTATTATGTACTCTGCTGATGGTAACCTATCACCCACAACAGCTCTGATACGTGGGTTGTCTAACTTTGCAATGGATAAGAGTATAGACCCTGTTGATGTGGGTACTAATATTAACTTTGTAAGTAAGACACCAGCCTATGCTAGAGTGTTTGGTATGACACCAAGGGGAGAAGGTCAGATACCAGAGGTGACTAATTTAGGTAAGGTTGTAGATGAGTATATACCACCAACAGTTGATAGTTTAATTGCTAGTCCTCAAAACTCATTTATAGCTTTATATGGCTCTGCTTTAGATACTGTATATTTCTATAGAACACATAATGAAGGTAACCAAACCGTATTACAGGCTTGGTTTAGTTGGAAACTACCGGGTAATGTACATCATTTTGTTGTTGATTCAGATGTTGTCTATACTATAGTTAAAGTAACTACTGCTACAAATACATATAGATATAATTTATTAAGTGCTAACCTTAGTGCTACTGCTGAAGATGAAGTTATTACTACTACAGACGGTATAAAAATTAATCCTTATATGGATTTATATAGTAAAGCTACTAATGCTGGTGGTACTCATACAGTTACATATGATGCTACTACAGGCGATAGTAAATGTTATATACCTTATACAGATATAACTTCAGCTACACCTATCATTACTATTGCTGGTGATGCAACTGCTAATTTTACTTCAGATCCTAATATACCTACAGGTCTTGTAATTACACCAACTAGAGGATCAGATGGTAATGGACCTTATTTCTTAGCAGAGAATATAGATCTTTCACATGCAGATGTTAAGACTAAAGTTATTGTAGGTTATACATTCGATTACGATATAACATTACCTAGAACATATTTCCAATTAGATAAAGGTATATCAGATTATACATCTAAACTGACTATAGCTAGAATGAAGTTATCAGTAGGTAGATCAAGTACTGTTGGATTTAAAATGAGTGCTAATGGTTTACGTGGTAAGTATAGAGACTTTGAAGGTGATGGTAGTACTACAGTATTCACATTACCCTTTGAAGTGAATGATATAGATGATATTAAAGTAAAACTAGATGGTACCAACACATCTGATTTCACAATAGAATCTCCGGGTAGTGTGACGATCAGTGGTTCTGCAGTTGAAGTTCCTATTAAAGTAACTATGGGATCAGCCCCTGCTACAATGACTTTCCATAACATTGCATCTGGTAATGGTACAGGCTACTCTAATGGCAGTGCTGTAGCTACTACAGGTGGTAGTGGTACAGGTTTAAAATTAAACACAACCACATCTGGTGGTGCAGTTACGGCAGTTACTGTAGCTGAAAAAGGTTCTGGATATAAACCAGAGGAGATTATTACCATATCAGGTGGTGGTGGTAATGCTAAAGTAACTATCAAAACCCTACCAGTTCAAATGACAATCTATGAAGATAACTGGTATGATATACAACCGATACAAGAATCTAATCAATACCTAGCTAGTGATGTTCCATTCATAGATCAAGCAGTATATACTATACCTGTACATCAACGTACAGAAAACTTTTTACTTAGAGTCTTCAGTGACTCACCATTCCCAGTCTCTCTGACTTCAATGATGTGGGAAGGAAACTACACACCACGTTATTATAGGAGGATGTAATGGTAGCAAATTGGGCTTATTTTGCAGCCTCAGCAGGTTTGCAATTAGCTGGCAGTCTTTTTGGTCGTGATACCAGACAAGACGAACAAAACAACATTAATTTGAAATTTGAGCAAGACAACGAAGCTTACTCATTTGATAGGGCAGTTGAATGGTCTACATATTACCACACATTAGAAAAGCAGTATGTAGCTGACTTAAATAATAAAGCATTAAACGCATACAAAGAACAACTAGCTTTTAATCAATGGCAAGATAAAGAGAATATGCGATTGTATTCTTATGCCAAAGAAGCAGAAGCATATAATGCTAGTGTCGAAGCATATTATGAACAACTAGATTTCAATGATATAGCAGAAGAACTTACAATAGCTGATACGGAAAGAGCTTATCAAGATAAGTTACTTTCAATAGGCTTTCAAAATGAAGACCTTCTGACTAAATATTATGAAGGTGGTAAGGAACTAGCTCTAGAAACTAGAGGGTTAACACAAGGTTTAAAAGAAACTCGAACTAAATCTGCACTTCAGATTAAAGAAGTTGGAGTTAATCGAGAGATGGATCTACTGAATGATGCTCTAGACAAAGCTGGACTGAGAGATGGTATGGCAGCTACTAAGGCAGAAGCTGCTTTTCAAGCTCAAGGCATGAGATCAGAGTTGATTTCAAAAGAAGGGCAAATAAGAAATTTAGGTCAAGTCGGTAGATCTGCAGAGAAAGCTATGCAAGCTGTTCTAGCTAACCACGGTAATGCACAGATGGCTTTGTATAATAGCGTTGCAAATGCAGAATCTAAATACTCTCTTGACTTACAAAAACTTGCAGGTGCTTTGAAGAACAAAACAGAAATGTCACAACTTCAGTTAGATAATATAACCAATGCCTTAGTTAACGCTGAAATACAAATTGGTCAAGCTGAAGAAGGTACAGGACTTAAGTTTAGTTCATTACAATCAGGTACTGAGTCAGGTCAAAGACAACTCAAACAATCCTTAATTAGTGCTGGAGAGCAGAATTTAGCTGATCGTAATAAGATCGGTATGGATAAATATCAAGCAGATATTAAAGCTTCTGGCAGTCTTAAGAGCAAGCCATCAGCACCTCCACAACAGAAACTCCCACTATTGCTTCCTGATACAGTATATCAGAAGCCACTTAAACCAATTGATAAGCCACTACCAATTAGAGGTCTTAACAATGTACATCATACACCACTTAAGGATACAATTATGAATGTTGCTTCACAAGTAGGTAGTGCAGCATTAGCTGGAACACTTGAGTAAAATGGCAAACTTATTTAACAGTGGATATTCTAAACAATCCACATTAGAAGGGAATCTGATCCAAGGTGAAGACCGTTCTGATAGAATTTTAGACGAGAGTAAGAGGTACCTACAGCAATGGAAGGAAGTCTCTGAAGGTGAATCAGCCAACCAAGAAAGATACCTTACTGCATTACAAAACAAATTTGATGCTGAAACAAATGATAGAGCTGATAATGAAAAGTTAGCTTCCTTCTTTAGAAAAGGTTGGGGTGAAGCTTTAACTAAAAGACACAATCAATTACTTAAAAACGCTGAAGATAAGTCTGCAGCAAATGTTAAGTTCAACGAACAATTAGCTAAAGCTTTTAAAATAGGTGGGGATATAGTTGGTAAGAAAGCTCAACAAATAGCTGATAAACAAGTAGAATTTGGTAGAAGCCTAGTAGTAGATCTAGGCTTACCACGTGAAATGCTTGACGCTTTAAAGACTACAGAAGATTTAGGTCATGAAGCAAATAAGCAGAATAACAATGCTATCTATCGAGCTAGGAAATTAGGCTACACTGAAGAGCAGATAGCACAACTTAGAGATCTTAACTGGTTTCAAAAACGTGGTGTAGCTATAGGTCATGCTCAACACTTAGGAGAGAACTACCATAACTTACTTATAACAAGTGAAGGTAAGGAGTATCAATCTAAATTTGGTAATAGTAAAGGTACGATTTCTTTAGGACAAGAGATTGCTAAATCTAATGAATCTGGTACTAAACTTGCACTTTCAAAAATTAAAGAAGAATTCCTTAAAAGTATTGAAGGTGTTAGTGACGCTCATTTAGGTAAGTATGTAAAACCGGGTATTGATAGAGCTGAAGCTTTGGTTATGGAAGCTGTAAAAAAGAAAGCAGCTAAAGAAGCTAAAGAAGCATACGAAGGTAGAAAACTAGCTACTGTTGTAGCAGCTATAAAAGAAAGCCCACAAAATCTTTATAAAATATTTGAAGATGAATCAGGTGAGAATGGTGAATTCAGATCTGCAGCTTGGAATAATACTACAAACTATTTAATACAAGGTATAAAAAACGGTAGTTTAACTAGAGAACATATACTTCAATGGGGTGAACTACCTTTTGATGGTAAAGAAGGTAGTAGAAATATTGCAAATCATCATGCAGGTAGGTGGACTAAGCTTATGACAGCTGTGTCTGAAGCTGAAAGAGCTGAAGCAACTAGAAATACAAGTCAAGAAGTTGTCCGTAAGTCTCAGGTAAGTAAACAGACTGAAGATTTAAGAGCTGCTATAGAAGCATCTGAAAACCCACCTAACAGATCTGAATTAGCTACAATGATAGCTGAAGCAACTAAGATGCATGGTAAAGACAATAAAATGTCTAAGATGCTTATGAATTTTGCTAGAGATCATGTATCTGAAGCTAATGATAAGGTCTATATACCATGGCTTAATGATCTAGAAGCACAAGGTTTGTTAACTCCTAGTATAGTTGAGAAAGCTAATCTTACATGGGTTAATCGAGCAGCGTATATTAAGAAAGCTAATGCAAATAGCCCATATGCAGCGACAGTAGATCAGATAAAAATGATGGATGACTATGTTGAAAAGAAGATTGAAAGAGCAATTAACGATTTCGGTCTTGAAAGTAAACATGTACCTTCATCTGCTATGGCACTGTATGAAGGTAAAGCTAGTCTGAAAAGATACTTCCGTACCTATGCACAGAAAGCAGGTGCTAATTCTCAAGAAGTATATAACGCTGCTATTGCTGCATGGAATGCAGACTTTAAAGAGAACTATCAGATAGTTGAATTCCAAAACGGTGTACGTGCTCCTTACTTTAAGAACTTTGCTATTGGTAGTAAAATATCACCAGTACCTTTAAGTGAAATTACTACACAAGAATTAGCAGATAATCCTAATCTACTAGATCAAAAACTTTTAGTAGATGGTGTTGGTCTTAAGAAATTTTTTGACCAAGCTGCAATGGGTAGGTTTAATGGCTGGCCTTCAGATATAATGCATCTTCAAAGTAAGATTGGTCTTGGTCCACAAGGTCAGGTTATGACTGAAGCTGATATAGCATTAAGACAATTAGAAGTTCTTAAAGAAACAGGTCAAGTACCTAAGGATTATAAAGTACCTCCAGAATTAATACAAGCCTATAAGGTTGGTACTGGTGTTATTAGACCTGAGTGGAAAAAGCATATCTATGGTTCTAGATCTAATAAACATAGTGTTGCTGCTGCTCTTGTATATAGTGGTTTGGAAACTAAAGAAAGTAAAGATCAAGGTTTAGTCGCTGCTAGTCCAAATGGATTTAGTATATTCAGACAAACACAAAACATGGAACAATATCCAACAGCAAATGATGCTACTTGGATAGAATTTTTAATAAACGGAGGTGGTGCAATTGTCTGATTATAATACAACAGAAGCTCAACATGCTGTTCCTGATAATGACAAGGAAGAATTTGAACAACAACTACAACAAAAGCACCTTAAACAAAAAGAACAAGCTGAAGGTGGTGGTCAGATTGAAGAGATAGAAACTCAAGAAACTGCAGCTCCTGCAGATTCAACTAGAGAAACTGCTAAAGCTGTTAAAGGAGGTCCGGGTGATTACTCATGGGGTGGTTATGAAGACCAGCAGAAAGAACAGTATGGTTTACAGAAACCTGCTAACGTCAGTCAAGAGGAATGGGATGCTAGACCAGAATGGTCCAGAGGATTAGAAAACATCGTAGCGGCTGGTTCTATACCAGCATTAGGTGTTGCTGATTTTGTCTCTGATGCAGCTGCATTAGTACCATTCTTGAAACCTGTTAGTGAGTGGTGGAATGAAAACTCTCCACGCTCTAATCATCCTGCTCATAAAGCAACTAGAGAAGCTGCTTCAATTATCATACCTACAATGTATGGTGGGGGTGTTATTACAGGTAGTCTAAAGTCTGCTACAGCTGCTAGATCTATACCTAAAGCAACACGTATACTCGGTTCTATTGCAGCGCATGCTGGAGTAGATACTGGTGTAACTGCTATATCTTCTCATTCAAAAGATCAAGAAAATATAGCTGGAGTTTTAAATGAATGGTTAGGATGGGATATACCATGGGCAACTAGAGATGGAGATAGTCCTGATGTTATAAGAAAAAAGAATATAATGGAAGCAGCAGGGCTTAGTGTTGGTGTAGATTTAATTACATCTGCATTTTCTTTAGCAAAAGCTTTAAAGGTTATACCCGGAGACGAGTTTGCTGAACGTGCTTTAGCTAAACATGCTACAGGTTTTGAAGGTCATGATCCTATTACTGCTAATGTCTTAGGACGTAGATCTAGTAGGACAAAAGCTCAAAGAGCTGAAGCTATTGCTAGGATGGTAAAAGATCCTCAAGGTACTAAGTATGATCCATTTGTTAATAAACCATCTTTAGGACCACAAAGTAGAGCTGTAACAGATTTAGAAGTTAATCCTATCAAAGCTAAAATAGATAATTGGCGTATACAAAATAATGTAGGTACCACTAATGGTAGAGCTAGACCTGTAGTAAGTACTAGCTTTATTAAAAAAATGATAAAAGCTACACCTTCTCAAAGAGCTGAAGGCTTTAGAAATCTATTTGATCAAGATATAGCAGCTAGTGTAGGTGCTAAAATTGATGGTACAGTTATACCTCCAGATGAAATAAACCAAGCTGTTACTAAACTATATAATCAGGTGTTTAATCCTGATGTAAAGTTAAGTCAGATGGAAAGTGCTCTCAATGATATGAAACATAACTTCTACCAAAAGAAGAATTTCATGGGGGAAACAGAATGGAGGATTGTTAACGAAGCTTTTGTCAGTGCATTTGAAAACGTATATAATCCTAAAGTAATGCGTGCATCAGCTATGGTCACAAACCAAGCTGGTGGTGATATTGCAGATATAGCAACTGGTATGTCTATGATTGGTGATGTAGCCATGACTAACAGACAACAGGAAATGATGATTGATAAGCTTAGATTACTTAGTAGAGAAGTTAGAACTAACCAGTACATATCAAATAAATTTGGTGAGTATAGACAGTTAGAGTTAGGTAATAACCCAGCTGCACTTAAGAAGTTTATCCTAGATCAGAATGATAATTTTGCTAAAGGTTTGCAAAGAGCACAAATTAAGTCTGATGAGTTCTATCAAACACTAGAACAAATAGCTGACACTAATCCTGAGTATCTCAAACCACTTGTTTATGCAATGGAAGCTACCAACGGTGAAGTAGATCAGATCTTTAAACTACAACGATGGGCTGAAGAAAATATAGGATTTATTAAAAAAGGATTTTATGATGGTAATCCAGAAGTACCTAGTTTAATTGTTAAAGGTTTGAATGGTGTACGTTATAACCACATACTAGCTGGTTTGGCTCCTGTCAGAGCTTTCACTGGTAACAGTATGTTAACTGCATTTAAACCTGCTACAGTAATGGTTGGTGCTGCTGCTACAGGTGATACCAAAGCTCTTAAAGCAGCTTTATGGACATATGGTGGTATTCAAGAGAATATTAAACGTGCTTATAAAGTGATGGGTGATGAATGGCGTTTAGCTAAACAGCGTCCAGAGGAAGCTATGATGCGTGGTCGTGCAGATTTACGTCAAGCTAGGATGGATAACTTTGAAGCACTTGAAGCTATGTCTGAGGTATGGAAGAAAGAAGGTAATACAGGTAAAGTGGCTATGTGGAACGTAGCTAAAGGTTTATCAGCATACAACAATAACCCATTTGTTAGATGGGGTATTAATGCTATGTATGCTATTGATGGATTTACAAGTTCTATGATGGCTAGTGGTTCTGCTAGAGCTAAAGCATATAACATTTTAATGGAAGAGACGGGAGGTGCTTTTAGCCAAGGTGCATTCGATAAACTACAAAAAAGATTATATAGTCAAGCATTTGACCACACTGGTTTACTTACAGATAAAGCAGCTAAACATGCTTCACAAGAAATAGCACTTAACTTAGATAATAAAGTAGCTAGTGATCTAACTCAGTTTTTAGAACGCTTCCCAGTTGCTAGACCTTTGTTCTTATTCCCAAGAACAGGTTTAAACGCATTAAATATGACATGGACTTTTACTCCCGGTAGTGGTTTAATACCATTACAAACAAAAGTTCGAAAGGTATTTACAGCAAAAAATGCTCAAGAAATTTCAGAAGTATTAATGGATCATGGTCTTGAAAATACTGATGAAGCATTTGCTGCACTTAAATCTGAGTACATTGGTCGTCAGTTAATGGGAGGTGCAGTGGTTACAGGTGCTGGTATATGGGCATTAAATGGTAACTTAACTGGTAATGGACCTGCTGATGCTGGTGAAAGGAAACGTATGATGACTATGGGTTGGCAGCCTACCTCTATTAAGAATCCAATTACAGGTAAATGGCATAGCTATAAAGGTTTTGAACCATTCGATACATTCCTTGGCCTTGTAGGAGATGCTGTATACTTCTCTAATCGTGTAGATGAGTCTATGTCTGAAGATAGATTTCAGAAACTAGCGTTCTCTATTAGTATGAATATATCTAACAAGACATTCCTTAGTGGATTCGAACCGTTAGTATCTATGTTCTCTGGTGATGAAGGTGCATTTAATAGATTTATTGTTAACCAAGCTGATTCTTTAATACCATTTGCTCCATCTGGTACTAGAAGTATTTTAAATAATGCTATAGCTCCACAATTAAAAGATGTAGAGAATGATTTTGGAGCATTGATGGCTAATAAATGGAAGTTTATGGGTCCAAATAGTTTGGTAGATCAGGTTGATATATACACAGGTAAACCAATAAGATTTCAAGAACCAATGACTGCTGCAGTTAATGCGTTCATGCCATTCTTTAAATCAAATGCTGATATGGAACCATGGAGACAGTGGTTATTAAGTACTGGTTGGGATTCTGTAGGTACTATGAAAATAAATCCTGTCAGTAAACAACCATTAACTCCTAAGGAAAGACAATGGATTAATAACTGGATAGCTAAGAATATGAACTTAGCTGGACAGATTGAAGGTATGATGAATCATCCTAGTGGATACTGGAAAGATAAGATGAAGGAATATAAGAAAGCTAGAGGTATAAAAAAGCAAAGAGATTTTCCACTTAAAGAATTAGTGGTACACCAAGAGTTAAATCGTATTCATAGGAATGCTATGAAATACGCTTGTTCTGCAATGGAAAGATACTACGAACAGTATTCAGCTGTTGGTATGCAGAACACTAGAGTTAAAAATTCTTTAAGACAAGGTAATATTCCACAAGCTTTAGAAGCTAGTAAAACAAAACAGGAACTACAAAATTTAATAGAATTCTAAAATGACCGTAACAATTGAAAATAACTATACGGGTAACGGCTCCACTACCGATTACTCGTTCACATTCCCATATTTAGACACTTCCGACATTAAAGTTAGTATTGGCGGAAATGATACAACTGCATACTCTTTGGCTAATGCCACAACGGTTAGTTTTGATTCCGCTCCAGCTAATGATGCGTTAATTAGAATTTATAGAAGTACATCTTACGATTCACCTAAGGCTAATTTCTATCCCGGTTCAGCTATACGTGCTAATGATTTAAATGATAATGCTTTACAAAACTTATATGTAACACAAGAAGCTAACGTAGATATACTTAATTCTTGGAAAACTGGTGATCCTACTATAATAAGTACTGAGAATTGGCAAAGTGATAATACAAAAATTGCTACCACTGGTGCTATTGATGGTCGTATAGATGCTAAAGCAAACACTAAACTTACTGATGATTTAATTGGTGGTACTGATATAGCTATCGCTGATAACAATAATGCCGGTAGTTCAGAAACAGGTAAATTTACTATTAACCATAACGTTACTGGAGCTAATGCAACAGTTAATAATAGTAATGGAACTGTCTTGCAAGATATAACTGTATCAGCACAAGGTCACGTAACAGCTATAGGGTCTTATGATTTAGATAATAGATACTATACTAAAACTGAAACGGATGCTGCTTATTTTAATGTATCTACTGGAGATACAATTAAAGATGGTGACGCCTTCCCTGATAATGATACAACTATTGCCACTACAGCAGCTATTAATGATAGAATAATTGATCTTGTAGATGATGTAGGTGGTTTTGTAGCAATTGCAAATGAGACTTCTTTTCCAACTACTAATCCTGACGTTAATAACGGAACAGGTACTATTGTTAGTATTAAAGCCTTGGCTGGTAGCCTTACCTCCAATGGGAGCGGAGTGGCTACAATTGCTAATGGTGCAGGTTCTGGTGTTACAGTAACTATAAATGGTTTAGCAAATAGTACAACATATGCTGCTACATTTGGTATGCTTGTTGAAACTACTGCAGTAACACATACTTATACATTTCATAGACAAACACCTAAAGCTACTGAAGTAACTACTGTTGCAGGTAGTATTTCTAATATAAATACTGTTGCAGGTAGTATTAGTGCGATTAATACAGTTAATAGTAATATAACTAATATAAATAATGTTAATTCTAATTCAAGTAACATTAATGCTGTAGCTGGTGAAATTTTATTTTCAGAAGATCTTGGTTCTATTGCTGATTCCTTGTCTACAGGTAGTGGTAATGATATAGATACTGTAGCAGGTGCTATAACTAATATAAATACTGTAGCTGGTATTAGTTCTAATATTACTACAGTAGCTGGTATTAGTAGTAACGTTACATCAGTAGCTGGTAATGCTAGTAATATAAACTCAGCTGTAAGTAATGCTAGTAATATCAATTCAGCTGTAAGTAATGCTAGTAATATAAACTCAGCAGTATCTAATGCATCAAATATAAATTCTGTAGTATCTAATGCTTCTAATATAAATACTGTAGCTGGTTCTATAGCTGATATTAATCGTTATGCTGCTGAATATAAAATAGCATCTTCAGAACCGAGCAGTCCTAGTGAAGGAGATTTATGGTATGACAGTACAAATAATGTATTAAAATATCATACTGGATCAGCATTTACTGGAATCACACCCGGAATTACAGATCTTGTAAATGATACTACACCTGAACTTGGCGGTCACTTAGACTGCAATGATAAAAACCTCACTGAAGTAGGAACTGTCAGTGGCGATAACTTACAAATTGATTTCGGATCTATTGCATAATGGCTAAATTATTAAAACTAAGACGAGGTACAACCTCACAACATAGTAGCTTTACTGGAGCCGAAGGTGAAGTTACCGTAGATACAACTAAAGATTCACTTGTTGTACATGATGGCAGCACGGCTGGTGGGCATCCTATTGCTAAAAGTTCAGATATAATCAGTACGGTAGATAAAATCATTGAAGGTGATACTAGTATTGAAGCTACTGATGCAGATGTAGCAGGTAGTGGAACATCAGGTATAGAAGCAAAAATAGAAGATGCAACAATAATGCGTTTAGGAGGTAGTGGTACTTATCCTAATCAAGTTGGTTTCGGACCAACTAGCAATGAATATTTACATGCTTTTACGACTGGTTCACCTGCCAAAGGAAGAATCCATCTTAAATATGGAGATGCTACCAAGCTAGAGACTACTAATACTGGTGTAACTGTTAATGGAACTGTTGCAGCTACTGCTTTCACTGGAGCACTTACTGGTAATGTTACTGGTAATGTTACTGGTAATACCTCAGGTACTGCGTTAACAGTAACTCAAGCGGCTCAGACTGCAATCACTTCTGTTGGTACATTGACTGGTCTTGGTATAGATGGTCAATATATACAACAAGAAGAAACATTAACAGTTTCTAGTAATGCTACAACTGTTGATTGTTCTACTGGTAATTACTTCACTGTACAAGCTGCAGGTAATATCACATTTACATTTGGCACAGCACCTGCTGATACTAAATCATATGCAATGGTAATTGAAGTAGACCATAACTCTGGTACTTTAACTTGGCCAGCCTCTGTTAAATGGCCAGCTGATACAGCACCAACACTAACTACAGGCAAGACTCACCAATTCTATTTCCACACAAATGATGGTGGCACTAGATGGAGAGGCGCTTCACTTGTTGACTATGTGGATTAATTATTATGGATCCTAATAGTTTAAAAACAATGGGTGCCGTTGCTGGTGCAGGTGGTAGTGATCCTGTTTATATAGATCAAGTATTTAAAACTCATCTTTATGATGGAACAGGGTCAGCTACATCTATAGTTAATGGGATGGATATATCAGGTGAAGGTGGCTTAGTATGGATAAAAAATAGAACCCATGATTCCCAGCATGTAATAATGGATACAGAAAGAGGTGCTGGTAATTTAATTTATATGGATGCTGACAATGCACAAACAACAGGACGTACCGATTTAATATCATCATTTAATAATAATGGTTTTTCAATTGGTGGTTCTGATAATTATTCAAATTACAGCGGTAGAAGGTATGTAAGCTGGACGTTTCTAAAACACAAAAAATTCTTTGATATTGTAACCTATACAGGAACAGGTTCAGCCAGAACCATTGCTCATTCATTGGGTAGTGTACCCGGAATGATATATATTAAGAGAATAAGTGGTGCAGAGGGTTGGGCTGGTTATCACAGAAGCCTTCCTAATACTAAAACATCATATCCTAACTATGCTGTTGCATCCGATAATGGTAATGATTCATGGAATAGTACTACTCCGACCTCTACTCACTTTTCTTTAAAAACTGATGGCAATGTAAATTACGATGGACATACATATGTAGCTTATTTATTTGCACATAATGATGGAGATGGAGACTTTGGACCAAATAGAAATCAAGATATAATAAAATGTGATTCATATACAGGCAACGGAAATTCAACAGGTCCGACAGTAAATCTAGGCTGGGAACCTCAATTCCTTATAATTAAAAGTTCTGATTCTGCTGAAGATTGGATGATGTATGATTCTATGAGAGGAATCACTTATCACAGCGATGGAGAGAAATTAATTCAAAACGATACTCCAAATGAAAGTACTAGTGATTTCTTTCAATTAACATCTACTGGATTTAAAGTTACATCATCTAATAATGCAATTAATAAAAATAACGATAAATATATCTATCTAGCTATTAGAGCAGCTGTAGGAAATATGATCACTCCTCCAGATGCAGGTACAGATGTATTCGCTATGTCAGCTGGAGCTGGTAGTTCGACTATTCCTAACTTTACAAGTACTTTCCCTGTTGATTTTGTTACTTATAGAAAACCTGGTACTGACCATCATTGGGAGTCAGGTTATAGAAAATTGCAAGGGAAGTATAACTATTTAAACAAAACCGATACAGAAGGCACTTGGGCTCCTATGGTATTTGATAGTAATATTGGATTCCAAAATCATAGTATTCATGGATCAGACTATCAAGCATGGATGTGGGGACGCCACGCTGGTTTTGATGTCGTAGGTTATACAGGTACAGGTTCTGCTACAACAGTTACTCATTCACTTAGTCAAGTCCCAGAGATGATTTGGGTGAAGAGTAGAGGTAGTGCTGAGAATTGGTCGATATATCATTTTGGAGCTAACGGTGGGACAAATCCTGCACATTACTTCTTGGAACTAAATACTACTGAAGGTGAAAACGATAATGCAAATTTTTGGAATGATACAGCTCCGACTTCTAGCGTTTTCTCAGTAGGTGCTACTACAGAAGTAAACGATAGTTCTGTGAATTATATTTCATTACTCTTCTCAAGTGTTGATAACATTAGCAAAGTTGGTTATTATGATGGTAATAGTGGTACAAAAACAATAACAACTGGTTTTGCTCCACGTTTTGTTATGCTTAAAAACACCAGCTCAGGAGCTTGGTCTAATTGGTATGTGTATGACACATTAAGAGGCATACCTACCGGGAATGATAATTATCTAATGTTTAACAAAAATGATGACGAAGAAGGTGGTGATGATATTATTGATGTTGACGGTACTAGTTTTACCATAAATGTTGACTGGGCTTCACACAATAGTTCTAGTTATTCGTATATATACTATGCCCATGCTTAACTAACAAATTTATTATGGAATACAGAAACAATACTTCGGGAGCAGTTGAAACTCGAAGTGAAATACTTGCAAAATATCCTAATACTAGTTTCCCTAAACCATTAACAAACACTGTTATTGAAAGCTTGGGTTACACAACTATTTTAGAAGGTGCTCAACCTTCTTTAACACCACCTTATGACTCATCACAAAGAGATGGTATTGAACAAAAAGATGGTAAATGGTACACAAAATATAAAAAAGTAACAGCTACTGGTGATGCTAAAACAGCTATAGATACAAAAAAAGCTGCTGATGTACGTGCTGAAAGGGATAAAAAACTACATGATTGCGATTGGACACAAGCTACAGATACTGCTCTTGCAAGTGATAAGAAAGCAGCTTGGGCTACTTATAGAACATCTTTAAGAAATCTTCCAGCTGCTAGTGGTTTTCCACATACTCATACTTGGCCAACTGCACCTAGCTAGTGGAAATTCCATCCATAAATTTAGGTAGGACTAAACTTCCTAATTCTTTAGATATGCCTAGCATACCTTTAGAACCTCCTACTGCAGATATGCCTGTATTTCCACCTATAGTCATACCTCCCGGTAATATAACAGCTCCTAAAGGAGTTGAGCTTGAAGAAGTTCCAGAAGAAACTGAAGATGAAGAAGTAGCTAAAACTGAACAACCTACTCTAAGAGTACCTGTTGTTAAAATAGATCTACCACTACCGAGTGCAGAAGTAGTAGCCACTGCTACTTATGCAGCTGTAGCTGCTGTAGCAACAACAACTTTAGCTACACCTTTATTCGATAAACTTAAAAAACAAATCCAAAAATTCCTACAAAAAAAAGTTGATAAATGGAAGGAAAACCGCCAGAAGAAGAAGGAAAAAAGGGACTCCTCGGTAAGCTGAAGGATGCAGCAGAGGATCAAGAACATCAAATTCAGATACTTGGTACATTCGTCAGGCTTGGCGTTGTAGTTTGGTCTGGATTTATAATAACTATGAATTATGTCGAATTACCTATGGTTAAAAAATCAGGTAATTCAGATATCACGTTCGTTGCTAGTGTGTTTACGGGAGCACTTGCCACTTTTGGCTTGACCACTGGTAATAATAATAAAAACAAAGGCCCCGTAAATTGTCCTATGGCTAACAAAAAAAAGGAAGAATGAAAAAATGGCTTTTACTCTTCCTACTGACATCACCCACGGTAGCGAGAGCAGAATTAGTTCAACCCAACTTCACTCAAGGGTCGATGAACAGTACAACAACTACAACAACAGATATAACAGAAGAAATAGTCACCACAACGTATGGTGCAGCATTAAACAAATGGTCGGGAGACAATATAACTCATACATCAGCAAGCTCTGGAGGAATAGCAGATTCAGATTCAGTCTTCAATATGACAACAGCTGGTTCAGACTTCACTCTAGAAGTAGTCACAAGAGCAGCCAGTCAAGTAATAGAGAAGATAGAAGTAGATCGAACTATCGAACAGGAATCTACTACTGTCTCCTTGTCAGTCTTCTCGCAATAGCACCTGCTAAAGCAGAAGGTGATACTAATAATACCTCTAATCCAGTTGCAGCAGCGACTGGAAATGTAACTAACCAAGCCGTTCAGTTCCAGAACAACGGTGCTCCTTCAAGGCAGCACTACGGTTCTGGAGTGAGCTGTAATGGTGCTACCATGACCTTCTCACCCTTCTATATGGGTAATCATACTGTACCTTTTGATGAGGAAATGCATCAAAGAAGCTATACAGTAGCTGAAAACTGGGGAGGTCAAATTAATTTCATGTTTCCTTTAGATGTATCAGGTTTACGTCAATGCAGACGTATAGCTAAACGTCAAGAAGAGAAGATGAGACTTGACTATGAGTTAGTTAGAGTACTTAAATGTGCTGAATTACAACGAAAAGGCTTTATGTTAGCTGAAGGTACACGTGTATATGATATGTGTAATGACGTAGTACCTATAGTTGCATATGAAAAAGAAAAGAAAACTGCAGTTAAGCAGTATTTAAAAAAAACATGTACTCCTAAAAAGGGATTTAAACTTCCTTGGCAAGAACAAGAGTACGAATGTCCAAAACAACCCCCTAAAAACAAATGATCACCCTTATTAAACCACTTTTAATTTCATTCATCCAAACTAATGCAGTTAAAACATTAATTATTGACTTATTAGCTGTATGTGCAGCACGTACTGACAACAAATTAGATGATCAAGCTGTTGCATTAGTACGTGAGAAACTATTAAATGATGAAAAAAGCGACTGAAGAACAATTTAATGAGC
>VTLG01003394.1_pt1 | contig 28007 bp, 40 predicted proteins | sample 4694571 | NCBI WGS metagenome assembly VTLG01 (sample SAMN12604809, study PRJNA352737) | marine metagenome | biome: ENVO:00000447; feature: ENVO:00000209|ENVO:00000569|ENVO:01000036; material: ENVO:00002151; isolation source: viral sequences binned using virsorter ...
CAGGTGGTAATAGTGGTGGTAGTGCGGGTGAACAAGGTCAAAAACATACGGGTGGCGGTGGTGGTGGTGGTTCCATACCTGCTGGGGGTAATAATGGTTCTTATGGTGCTTCGGGTATTGTATTAATTAAATACTAATCCCACGTCCGTGCCATACTCGATTGTACGGCCCACGGGTACGTAATATCACCGTACCCTATAATGTTATACGCATCGATGTTCATGCGGTTACATTTTGTACACACGTCAAAACTATCGTCTATGATTGAATCGAGCGCGAGACTACGACAAATTTCGTGTTTTTCGATTTCGTGATCCGTATAACTATTGGTCATGATAAGATCGTCGAACGTATTAGGGAACCAGTACCTTAACCACTTTTCAGTTTGGTCGCGCGCGTAACTTTGTCGACCTGTGACGATATACATTTTATCGGCATAGTCGCGTAAATGTCCCATTTGTTTACACGTTCCCTTTATCGGTTTAAGTTTTGCGAATGCCTCTGATTCGTAAAAGTCGTGGACCATGTTTCGCGATTCGAGTTCCGTAATATTGAACATATCTTTATAAACATACTGGTACTTTTTCGTGGTCGGCATTTTGTAGCCACGGAACTTAGCCATAGGTTTAACGAACGAGACGAGAACTTCGTCGATATCAATAGCAACTCTTTTCATTTAAATTATACAAGTAAAAAATTTCTAAGTGTGTTTTTTGTGTTTGAAATTTTTATTCAGGTATAGTAGAGAATGGCGGATAAAATACCCGTCGTCGACTATAGCCGAATGGAACGACTCAAACCTCCAGAAAACACAGTTATACCGTTAAACGCAAATACACTGTGTATATTTTTAATAATCGCGACCGTTATTGGTTTGTATAAACGCCACGTCGATATTAGTCAAGACCGCGAACGACGTCGTATTTGATACACTCGTTAGGGTCTAAGTATATGTCGCGTTTCATGAGTTTCTTAAGTTGTTTATCTGGAATACTCGTTTTTTCCTTATACGTTTTCTTAACCATATCCATGAGTTTATCGCACATTTTCATTTCATCCTTAACTTCCTCGTATTTCCCCCAAAACCCGGTCGTGGATATTTGGTGTATGAGAACGTGTGCGTTCTTACCGATAAGACGTTCGTGTCCACCTAAAAGAAGGAACGTTGCCGCCGAACCACATTCACCTTGTGCGATCGTGATAACCTTAACGCGAGACTTTTCGAGTATGTTCATCGCACTCAGACCCGCGAACAAATCACCTCCTCCGCTACACACGTGTACGCGTATAATTGGTTCGTACCCTATGAGTTCAGCCTTTTGTTTAAGAAGTTTAATTTCGAGTTTCTTAAATTCTTCTATAAATTCGAGAATATCCTCGTTCGTGATTTCCCCGTAATATAATATTTCGTTACCAATAACACGTGTGATTTTAAAATCTTCTTCATCCGTGTTAGTAGTGGTTGTAGACATTCTTTTTATGTAGAATCTGTTATTTCTTCTTTAATCAACTTTTTTATTTTTGTAACTTCGCGTTGTTTGAGTTTATTTTGTATAGCTAAATGATTCATGACGTCAAAGTCTTGGGGTGTTAAGTTATACTCTTTAAATTTAGAAACGTCTCCTAATTGTGCGTACATTCTAAATAACATGAATTCTTGGTGATTAAATCTAGAAGAAGACTGCATTTGTATATTTCTAATTTTTTGTTGTCTCATTTTTTGGTTACCAAACTTTGTCCAAAACTTACCCGGACGTATATTTTCTGGAGTTAGCTTTTTGGTAAAATACATTTTCGGGATTTGAATGGCGTTTAGTGTAAAAAAAGGCATGACGTCCCAATCGCCCTTGTACAATTCCACGTCGTATACATCTGCGGTTGTTATTGCGTTTGTTATTTTTTCGGCGTTATCGTCTATCGCACCTATATAATTTTCTTGAATAGCCGACCAAACATGACCGTGTTCGTGTAGAGAATCTTCTATATCTATATTGTCATTGCTACATAAAACATCGTTAATAATATCTTTTGGTGTTTTAAAAATATCTTTTTCGTATGGAAATTCTAAATAACTAAAAAAGTTATAAATATTACCCGAACATCTATGCGCGGCTATGGAACAATTTGGGTGTTTAGGTTTTAGTTTCATTATTTCATTCGGACTTTTTTTAGTAACTATCATGGTGGTAAAATTATCCATGAAGTAAATACTTTTCGATGTTACAATCATTGGTTTTTTAGTTATATTTTCACCTTCAGAAACACTTTCAATTATTGATTTATATTTATACATATCAATATCATAATCTTCTATATAACTATACATATCTGACATTTTTATTGTACTCATGAATATATCTTTTTTCTGTAAGGGTTCGTCCCATATTTCAATACTATTTGATTCATCTAAAACTTGGTTAATAATGAAAGTTTTACCACATCCAGATGTCCCACACAGAAAAACGTTTTTACCCGATTCTATATACTTTGTTAATAGATTTATTTCCTTATCGTGTATCGAAATATATTCTTTCTTTTTTTCTTTTTTTACAATAACAAAGGAATCCATGTCAGGTGACGAAGATGATCTTACTAATCAAGCTTTAGATATTATATTAGATAACGATATTCTTCAAAAACGTGTAATAGATCCCCTAAAAAGGAAAATTACTCCTTATATACTATGTATTGGTTTCTTTAACTTAACCATGTTTATCATGATTGCTTATCTTTCGAATCGTCTTTCTTCGATTCTGTAGTTTCAGTATCGTCTTTGGGTATTTCAGTTACAACTTCCATGAGTTCGGTTCTACGCCGTAATTCTTGCATGAGATCACCTTTCAAACTCACAAGTCCTTTATCTTTTAAATCTGCTATTTCATTTATACGTTGTTGTTTACCTTCTATATCAGCTTTTATTGTTTTTTTAGCAGTTGTAACATTACCTCGTATATCATCGAGTTCCTTTTTAAGTTCTCTTTTTGCTGTACTACTAACTGCATCTTTCAATTTGGTCATTATTGTATTTTCCGCTATAGCCTTAAACGGTGTTATTGGTTGAATATGCATAATCTCTGGTTTGAAAAACGCATTATCATCTGGAAATTCCTTTTCAAACTCGTCTATAATATATTTAGGTACATTTGGAGACTGTTCTATTAAACGATCGTATTCCGCACGCATGTTTTCTATCATATTTGTACCATTTTGTGTTCGTTCTGAGAGTGGTAATGTTAATTCGAGACGAATGGTTCTTGATACTTTACCATATTGTACTGAAGCAACGCGGTGACCTTCCATGAGTTCGTTTATTTTAAGAAATTGCATTATGGTCGTAGCAATCGCTGTAATAAGATTCAGACCACCAATTGCGGATGGTACGTATGGTTGTACAGTAGGTGGGAAAGTTTCTTGTGCGAAGTTCGCCGTACCTGTTATTGTACTTACTATAATAAGTGGTATTGTAAATTTCATACTCTGTTTTTTATACGAACAGTATGCTTGGTAATGCATGTATCTATAACAAGCGGCCGCTTCTCCCCAGGATTTAAGTATCTTTTCCTGTTGAGGGTGCCAAATTTTTGGTAATTTCTTTTCTTCGCTCATACTAATAGACATGAATATTATATTCTTCATTCATTTACTTTTCTTAATAACAATGATCGTTGTACCTTTTATGAAGAATAAACAAAACCTTGAATTTTATTCCATTTTAGTACCATTTATATTCTTTCATTGGTCAGTTAACGATGATACGTGTGCGTTAACACAAATGGAAATGGCTGTTACAGGAAATAAAAAAGAAGAAACTTTTTTTGGACGCGTTGTTGGTCCTATATACAAGATGGACGATACTGCGGCTAATAATTTATTGAAGAGTCTCTTATTCTTTTTATGGTTACTCGTACAATTTAGATTAAATAGAGTTGACTTGAGTCCGATTTATGAATTAAAAAAACGTATCGTAAAATAATATAATATTGGTACATATAAATGAAGAATAAGACAAAAAATAAACTCATGATTTTTACCATAGTGGTGCTTCTTTGTATTGTTTTATATCAGATATATAATCCTATAATTATACGAAAAAAAGAAAAGGTTCCAGTTCAAGTTGCTGTACCAGTTCGCGTACCAGTAAGAGTTCCTACACAAAAAGAGTACCGAGAACCACCTATAAAAGAATATAAACCAGGGCACGTTCAACAAATGGGAATATTAGTTGGTAATGATGATGAAACTTTACCCTTATATGGTAAAGAAGTTCGCGGTAGACGTGATAGATATCATTATTATACAACAACACCGGGTGATCAAATGTATTCACTCCCAATAACACACGAAGCGCGTGATTGTATGGAAGATATAGGATGTCCCGAATTTTATGGTAACGAATCCGTTTCGGTTTTAGGACAAACGGGTTCATTCCAGGCTAAGATGTATAGAACAGATAATTTTTTCTAATTATCGAGCGATGAGTAATACATACAAACATGCTAAACATAGCATACTATTTGATAAAGATGACATCACCTGAGTAACATTTGAAACTTTTTTAGGTGTCGACATTGTTATGACACTTTCTAAACACGATACGATAAGACACAAAAAGTAAATAAAGACGATTTGTGATAATCTATCCATTTATATTTATCAGAGAAAAATATTGAGTAATATAAATGAAGATTGATTCGTTAAAAACAGAGGCTAAAAGACTTGGTCTTCGCGTAACTAAAAAAATTAGAGGTAAACGTATACCATTAACTGAGAAGGAACTTAGAATGAAAATTCAAAGACGTCAGGCACCGGCTTTGGAAATTCAGGTTCGTGAAACAAAAAAACTTTTACGTACGTGTAAATCGTTATTTAAGGAGATGGGTTCATCGTCTACACCTACTGTAAGTAAACCTAAAGCACCACAATCTATACCAAAACCAAAACCACCAATTCCACCAGCACCACCAGTTCCACCTAAACGTGTACCATCAGCGCCATCAGTTCCAACTAAAAGAGATCCACGTGCAAATTTAATGACAGCTTTAAAAGCAAATCTTAAACGACGAGGTATTAAACAAAAGTTAAATCAAATTTCTTAGTTAGTAATTGTTTAGCATCTTTTAATTCTGGGTGACTCCATAAAAGCCACCTCGACCAGAACCCGGCGGTATAAAAACCTGTTTTACCCCAGTTTTCTTTATCGCTTCGTGTAACATCGAGCATATTTTTATGAACTAATTTAAGATCGGTTTGTTTTTGTACCATGTGAGGTACAAAACCGCCGTGTCGCGTTACATACGAACGCATACGTAAAGGGTTTTTGTGTATTGTATAATCCGAATACCCTTTAGCACCAAAATCAACTATTTTTCCATTTTCAAAAGTAACTCTAAACTTTTTATCGATTCTGGGGCTTTTTTTCAAATGAACGCGCATTTATTATAGAGTAAGAAATTTTATAATTCTTTTTTGAGTTCGGGTTCAGTTTCAGGTTCGGTTTCGGTAATTTGTATATATTTTTCACCGCGTCTTTTTCTTTTTATTAACACAATACCGAGCGTGAGTGATATTATCCAGCACTGGAATTGCGATAAGCCGTAAGGTTCTTCTATCATAAACATGTTTTATACAATACACGTGTTATTACTTTATGTATCTAATGTTTATTTTGTAGACCGATAAGTGTGTAATGATGGTATAAATGAATACTCGCCATGAATAATGAAATATACGCGAATGGGTTTTTTCTCGTCGTTTTATTCAATAGAATAAGAACAGCGAGTGTAATCACTGTTATTGCTGGTATTGTGAGCAATGCTATTTGTGTGTCTGTTAATGACGAATTTTTTACTGAGACTGTTGGTTCCATTTGAGATACACTGAGAAAATATATTTATAAATGTTTTCGACACACGGCTCTATACATTTCTTTACCACCTATGAGTTCTGTTTCTGTATTATCAACAATACGTTTCGTGAATGGTCCATGTGTACCGTCCATACATTCCATGCACATCGCAGATAATTTAAAAACTTTATCTGCGAGTGGTATACAATCTATGATCTCACCTATTTTCCCTTGTTTATAATCACCATCTAAACCTGTTAAAATTACGGTTTTACCACGTTTGAGTACTTTTTCTACAAAAACTTTTAACCCTATAAAAAACTGTGCTTCGTCTATGGCTATTACATCAACGTCTTGATAATTGAGTTCGTTTAGATCATCTGTTTTTATACAATCAAATTTCATATTATCGTGCGTTCGTAGAACGTGTTCTAAACACCGTGTATCTTTACTCGAGTTTATGACGAGTATACGTTTCCCTATAACTTCGTACCTTTTCAAGCGCCTGACAAGTTCTGTAGTTTTACCTGAAAACATGTTTCCCATAATAATTTTCAGACTCATTTTACGATTTTATAGTCTTAAATGTTTATATTAATTTATTTATTTATTTTTAATGACATAAAGAAAAAGAGTGTAATATAAATAAAAATGTCTTCTGAAGAAACACTTCAAATTAAGCGATTAACACTAGATGCGACTTTACCAACGCGTGCTTCCCCGGGTTCTGTTGGGTACGATTTATACAGTTTAAATGACTTGTGTATTCAACCAAATTCCAGGGATATTGTAAGTACGGGTGTTTGTGCGACTATTCCTATGGGATGTTATGGGCGCATAGCACCGAGATCGGGACTAACTGTAAAATACGGGATCCATGTTGGTGCGGGTGTGATTGATCCTGATTATACGGGTGAATTGAAAGTTTGCCTATTTAATCTCGGGTCGGTTCCGTTCGAAATTAAAAAGGGTGATAAGATTGCTCAGTTAATTTTAGAAAAGTGTATGACACCTCTTATCGAGGAGGTGAATGAATTGCAAAAGACTATGCGTGCTAATAGAGGATTTGGTTCTTCTGGTTAAATAATACATTAATTACCGAATGCGACACCACCCATACCATTCTTAATCCTGAGAATGTTATAGTTGACCGCATACGCGCGAATAAAGTCTATATCGGATGTTACTGGGGCCTTGGAAATTGTTATTTTAGCACTATCTATACGCGAAAAGTTTAATGTACCTGTTGGTTGTGATTTATCTATAGTGAGTGCGAATGGCCATGTCGCAATTGGTTCGTCTTTTGCCCCTGGTGGGAAGTACGAACAATGTCTGGTTGGAACAACGTTACGATGGTATTCGAGAGACATGTCTTCGAAGAGTGGTGTACCGTTAATAAACATGGACGCAGTACCCCCTGAATCGAATGTATAGGCTGCGGATGTACCAAACGCGGCAATGTGTACGGCCTTAACGGGGTGGTTAAAGTATGTAAGATCGATGGTTTGTTCATCACCAGTCATTGGTTGGAACTGTGTTTGTGTGATAAGTATCTCATGTTCTGTTTTAGCAAAGAATTCACGTTCCTCCGTGTCGAGGAAGATGTATGAACCATATACCTTTGGTGTAGACTCTGGGTTAAATGTACCGTTTCTACACTTGATTCTGATTTCAACCTGGTGGTATTGGAGACCTACGAGGGGTAAAGATTTGGTCCAATCTTCACTGAAGAAGAATGGGATAACGTAGGAATTGTCCGATGAGTTGTCACCTTTAACGTCGCAACTGGACCACGCAGAAGCTTTAGCTTCTGTAGTGTTATAAAGAGCGGCGTGTGCAGTATTGATGAATCCTGAATCTATCTTGGAAACTTCTTGACCACCTACCCAAAGTGAAAATTCGGTTGGTGAAGTTATATCGTTGTAATTATATATACTTCCATCATTATCCTTATTGTTAATGTTTGTACCTTCAATCCATATATAGCTTAAGAGATCCCCTTTGGATTTAATTGGGATAGAAACTTCGTTTCCCGAACCAAACGTACCGATATAATCGAGGCGTTCTGGTTTAATTGCGAAGTTGGTGTGACGTTTATAGTTTTGTCTGAAGAACGAGACTTGTGGGTCGCCTGTGATGTACACATCTTGGGCACCGACCGATACGAGGTCAATCAAAGCAGCTGACATATTTTACTAATATAGTATATTAAAAAAATTGAGCATTAACGTAATAATAGACATGGTTGTTTTTCAAGCACTCACATGGGAAACTGAAGATAAATATGGCGAACACTTAATACATATTTTTGGAAGGACAGAGGATCGTAAATCTGTATGCGTAACAACCACATTTTCACCTTATTTATTTATAAAACTTCCTACTGATGAGTATAATAGACACGCTGAAACATATTACGATGGTATTATGAGTTCGTGTCCTGGTTTAAAAATGAGTTACGATATAGAGTCTTCTATGGATGTTTGGGGATTTCAGAATAGTAAAAAATTTTATTTTATGAAACTTAATTTTGATACGTTAGCTCATCGTCGCAAAGTGTCGTACTTATTAAAACACTCATTGCGTATACTACGCGAAGATATTTTACCACCTGTTGATGATGAAAACGGTGAACCCCGTGTAATTCTAACACCGGAATATGTTAAATTGAAACTTTACGAATCTAATTTAGACCCTGTACTGAGATTAATGCATATTACAGGTATTCAATCGACTGGGTGGTTAGATTCTGGTGATGATTGTATACACGTAGAGTATGCTAATACGGACTTGGATCTAAAGTGTTCAGATTGGACAAAACTTAAACCAGTTGATAAACCAGAAACCGCACCTTTCGTCGTAGCTTCACTTGATATTGAGTGTAATAGCTCTACTGGTAAATTTCCTGACGCTGATATTCCCGGTGATTGTTGTTTTCAAATAGCAGTATCACTTTGTTATTTTGGTACAGATGTGCCTTACGATAAGACGTGTTTCTGTTATAAAAAGACAGATCCAGAATTACAAGATTGTTCTATTTTGAGTTATGATTCGGAAAAGAGTATGCTTGAGGCGTTTAGCAACTATCTATTAAAAATGGACGTTGATATCATTACGGGTTGGAACATATTTGGTTTTGATATGAATTATATAATGACACGCGCAAAAAATGTAGGGTGTTCTAGTTCCTTTTATGAAATGAGTAAACTTAGGAACCATAAGTGTGAGATGAAAATAAAGAAGTTATCTTCTAGCGCACTTGGTGATAATGAACTTAAACTATTGCCTATACCCGGTCGTTTCATTTTTGATATGTTTCATGAAGTTAAAAAAGGGTACAAACTCGATTCGTATAAACTCGATAACGTTTCTAAATTATACCTTGGTGACCAAAAAATTGATATGCCCGCGAGGGAAATGTTTGCTCGTTTTAAAGAAGGAGATCCGATAAAGTTACGTGAGGTCGCAGAATATTGTATAAAGGATACTTTACTTCCTCATAGATTACTTTCTAAACTATGTACACTTGTAAATCTTCTTGAGATGGCAAAGGCGACATGGGTTCCGTTATGTTATTTAGTAGAGAGAGGTCAACAGATTAAAGTGTTTAGTCAGTTAACTAAAAAAGCGAGGGAAATGGGGTACCTTGTTCCTACTATAGAATGGGGTCAGGGTCTCGTCGATGGGTACGAAGGTGCGACCGTTCTTGAAGCACAAAAGGGTGCGTATTATACACCTATAACCGCCCTTGATTTTGAAGCCCTATATCCATCTATAATGGTAGGACACAATTTGTGTTATTCGACATTGATTTTGGATCCAATTTATGAAAATAAAAAGTTTTATCCTGATTTAGAAATTGAAACGTTTGGTAAACATAAATTTGTACAAAATGTACCGAGTCTTATACCGAGTATTTTAACAGAACTTAAACAGTTTAGAAAACAAGCTAAGCGCGATATGGCTAATTCAACAGGATCTTTAAAGGAAATGTATAATGGTAAACAATTGGCATATAAGATTTCCATGAACTCCGTATACGGTTTTACCGGTGCGTCTAAAGGTATGTTACCGTGTGTACCTATAGCGTCTTCAACGACTATGAAGGGTCGTATGATGATAGAGGATACAAAGAATTACGTCGAAAAGCATTATCCGGGAGCAAAGGTAAGGTATGGGGATACTGATTCTGTTATGGTTGAATTTGACGTCGGTGAACGTAAAGGTGAAGATGCTATCAAATATAGTTGGGAACTTGGTGAACGTGCTGCGGAAGAATGTACAAAACTTTTTAAGAAACCAAATAATCTCGAACTTGAAAAGGTGTATTATCCATATTTTTTATATTCAAAGAAAAGGTATGCGGCAAAACTTTGGACACAAGGTAAAGATGGTAAAATGAATATGGATTATATAGACGTAAAAGGTCTTCAACTTGTTCGTCGAGATAATACACCATATATGCGTGAAGTATGTAAAGAGCTACTCGATGTTATTCTTGAAAGTAACGATACAACTGCTCCAAAAGCACTTGCTTTACAACGCGCGGTTGAATTATTGGGTGGATCTGTTCCTAATGAAAAACTTATACTTTCGCAACAGTTGGGTGATTCCTATAAGTCTGATAATTTACCACACGTACAGGTCCGTAATAAAATGCGTGATAGACAACCTGGTTCTGAACCACAATCTGGTGATAGAGTTCCTTATATTTTATGTAAAACATGGGATCCTAGGGCAAAAGCATACGAGAAAGCTGAAGATCCGAAGTATGCGCTCGATAATAATATGGAGATAGATTATCCTTATTATTTCCTTAATAAATTTATTAACCCTGTTTGTGATTTGATCGATCCGTTATTTGACGATCCAAAAGAAGAGATATTTGGACAACTCATAAAAAGATCTAAACCCGAAAAGCGTAGTAGATTATGTGATTACGATCCTAAACAAAGACGTATATCAGATATATTTAAACTTAAAAAATAGAATAGTATATGTAATAAGATATCACCATGGATTGTATATTTAGGGAAGTGTATATCACATACGAAAAAAAGTTAAAACAAGCTATTCAAGCAAAACTTGTTAAATTATATAGGGAATTGTCATCTCGGTATAATAACATGCGTTTTACTGATTTTTCAAGAAATTGTCGATTTGTAAATGAAGACAATGACGTAGAAATGCCAGAAATATTGAACGAACGTGAATATAATAATAAAGAGTGTTCTGATTTTATATCTTCTATGTTAAGACATACATATACTATAATAGACCAAGAGATATGTAAAGCATTAGAACGTGTACATAGGGAAAATAAGAGTATAATTGATTTAAAATCGAATATAGATCTGATTAAAGATACTCATAAAAAATCACATATGAATGGTATTTTATGTCTTGGTATTACTAATAGGAATACCGTATGTAGTCAATTAGCCGTACGAAATATGGGGGAATTCCATTTTTGTAAAAGATGTGCTAAAAACGTAACCATAAAAGATGTACCTATTCGAACAAGCCTTGAATATACACACAAGTCTAGTTCTAACATATCAAATGAAAGTGATTATTCTAGTGATGATAATCCAATAGTGTTTGATACGGTGTATTAAACAAAGTTACTTAAAGTTATGCCTGATAGAATATATATTATGAATAGATCAAATGTACTATTAACATCTATAAATAAATTCTATGAGGTATCTGAAAACCGTGATATATTGACACAAATATTAAATAAATCGGGTGGTATATCGTTGCGAAATTTAGAATGGTTTATTACAAATTATTCTAAAAAAAATAATTTGACTTATAAGACTTGCGACGGTAAAATTTTTAGTGTTCACGTAGCATATAAATCGAGTTTGGATGGGTATAGTAAAAAGTTATTTGATCCATTCTGTAGAGCAGATAAAATTACATATACTATACCGGGTACAACTAATGAAATTCATACCACTGTAGCTCAGTTAAATTTCATTAGATGGTGTATAAAAAACAACATAATAGATTACATAAAAGACCATAAGTTACAATTATTTAATAAGCGCGCGTCATGAAACCATTTTCAAATGAAAGTGTTTGATAACCTACATAATACATATTAAGTGTATAGTCACTTGTTAACCCACTTGTCATTTTTACATCTAAAACAGTTCTATCAGATTTAATCTGACTAAAATCTAAGCTTCCCGATGGTTCCACATTAATCGGATTCATCGAGAATGCATACGTGTATATATTTCTATATGGTCTAGATAAACGGTTAGATAATGGTACAGTATATTTGAAATATTTATGATCAGTATCTTGAAAACCTGGAACATCCTCACCGTTTATAAATATTTTAGCACTTACCATTGGTGCGTTATAAAATTCATTTTGTATAGAATACTGTACGTTAGACGAAAAATTATACCTATTAGCGAACACATTTGCTAATAAATTATTACCTCCCGTGTGTATAGTTTCATTTTCAAAGGCTTCTTGTCTAAAAAACCAATTAATACTTTTAACTGGTATTTTTGGAACAAGTTCTAATTTAGCATTGGTTTCACCTGATGGTATATCAACTGAAGGATGTTTTTGTACCAAATCAGTAATCATAACATGTTTATTATTAGTGATATATGAGCGTTCACTATGTTCTATCGTGATTTCTTCAGTTACTACATCAAAGCTGTTTAATGTTATAGTACTCGTATAATCAGTAAAAAATGTTTGTGGTCTGAATTTTATTTCAAACTGGATTTTTTGTTTAGTAATAGCACACGTTGGAAAGTATGGTCTATTTGGTTTATTTGTTTCGTATTCATCACCTTCGTATTTTCTTGAGAAGAAAAAAGGTATAGGTATAAACAATTTTGAATTAAACTGACTATATATTTGATTACCAGCTAACAAAGATGTATCTTCAGCTAAATTTCTGTTAATTGTGTATCTTTTTGTTCTTTTTTCCGACTCATCTAAATAAAGTTCATCGTATATTATTCCCCAATCTGCGTGAAATGTTTCAATGATTGTTTCATCAACTCGCATTACTATAGATTCAATTACATGTCTACCAATCTGATCTGCGTAATAATAATCATTACCACCACCAGATGGTAATCCTGGAAGTTCCATGGAAATATACATATTCGACAAAAGATCTCCCATATTCCTTGGGTTAAGAGTGACTTTTACTGTTTCACCGAATGGCCAATTTGCTTTAGCATTACCTGGTTTAATTATATTTGTACTTTTATGAAACTTTGTAAAATTAGAATGTTGTTTATTATCGTAATTAAATAACGAATTTGTGTATTTGTTTTCTAATAAATAAGTGTCCTGTTTACCTATCGCATTGAGTGATAATATAGCGCCTGTGTCTGGTCCACTTGTATCGCACATACTACTTATTACAATACAATTTTTTAAATATTGTTATACACAATCATTTGTTTATTTTTAAAATTTTTTGATATATATCTACGTAACGAATCGTACCATAATAAAAGACTCGTTTTATTCATTGCCAAAGATTTTTTAGGTAATGGTTTAAGTTTACCTATTTCTATATCTCTTAATACTTTAATATTTGGTTTTTTTATATTTATAAAACAAGAATAACATACACGTTTTAGTTTTAAACCATAAAACTTATAGTACATTTCGTTATTGTATAACCATAAAGGTTTAATACGTCTATATTGTCTAATAAGTTCGCGAACTTCATAATTATTTGATTTAATATATGGATCTAAAGGTGCGTTACAACTAAAACAAAATCCTTTACAATTAAAATACATAAAAGAAAAACAATCTATTCTTTTATGTACTATAATGAAATTAGACAACCCGATGGAACATCAGTTATAGGTGTAAACCATAGCATGGAAAGACCACCTGTATTAGATGTTTTACCTAGTAATGAAACACAACAAGTTCAGCAACAGGAACCTGAGTATGAATTGTTTAATTCGGTCGCAATAGCTTGGTTAAATGTATTTTTAGTTTTAGCAAGTATACATTATACAATTTTATATGATAATCTCTTAACTATAATTAATTGTTTGGCATGTGTGTTACCATTACATAGTATACAAAATAACAGTATACATGGTATTTTCTTATATACTATTTATGTTATGATTGCAATGTTATTAACAACATTTTTAGGGTTTTATGAATATATTTGGTATTATGTTTTATGTAATGGTATAATTACATGTATTTTTATAACCTCAGTTGTAAAATATATGAAATATATTAGAAATCGAAATAGAAATGAACATGTCGTATGAACAAAAAGATTTAGATATTGCTCGAGGTTTATATAAAAATCAGAGTGAGAAATGTGAACGGTTTGCGAGAAGTATTCATAAACTCAGGGAGTCTCGCAAACAGTACGATGATAAGAGGGAAAAATATAAAATCAAATTTATTGAAAATGTTCCTGAACAGAAAATAGAAAATAGAACAAAAACTAACATATGTATTGCCATGACAATGAGTGGTAAAAGATGTAATTTCAAAGCATCTTGTGGGAATTATTGTAAAAAACATAAACCTAAAATTTAAATATATTGTAATAGTAAAATGTTAGATCAAGAAACACTCAGACCTGTTATAATAGCAATGGCACTTTACCTCGCACTTTCTCAGCTTATACCAGAACTCTTTAAAAAACCAACTAATATTAAATTGATAGATGATATAGTTGCGATGCTTATTGCGCAAAGAGGTTCACTCACATCTGGTACCGTTTTAACTGGTATTATCGTTCTCGCTACGAATTATATTAACGACGAATTCCTGTAAAACATTTTCTTTACACGTTAACATTCTTGTTTTTGGATGATCCATATACCTTAATTTCTTGTTATACGCATCTTCCATAAACTTCATAAGTTGGTTTATATCAGGTTTACCCCATTCCATACCAGCTTTGTATAAAAAATCATCTTTTGGTAATTTTTGAAGTTCGCAGTTTATTATGTATGGCGTTTCTATATATTCTGTTGCGCCTCCATAATCCGTTATAATCACTGGTTTATTTCTTATTGCTGCTTCTACGGCACCCATGCCTACACCTTCAGAAGATGAAAAACTTACGTAACAATCGGATTTATTATGTATATCTTCCATGTATTCATCTGGTAAAAGATCGTTAATTACTGTAACATTTGGTATATTTATATTAACTGGTCGATTACAGGTTGCTTTAACAATTAATCGCGCATCGGGTTTATTTAACCGAATAAAACACTCTAATATTTTATTAAAATTTTTACGTGGATCGTATACGTTACCTATATGATAAAATGTATAGGGTCGTTTATCGGGTATGTGTGCGTGTACAACATAAAAGTGTTTAGTCGGGAATTGTCGTTCAAATATTTTTTTACAATATTCACTTGGTACGGCAATTTTATCAAATAAATCAAAGAGTTTACCATAATCCTCGTGAACTGTCTCAGTTTCGCAGACGGTCATGCACGAAACATGTTTTATCTTTCTTTTGATTTCGGGTATTTTATCTAACCAGTATTTTACGGGAAGTGCGAATATAAAAGCACTATCAGATTCTGGTATTTCCTGGTTTATTTCTATATACTTAGTGTAACCTTGTTCGGGAAAAAGGTCCATATATTTTTTACAGTGTTGACCAATACCACTCAGGAGAGTTGGTCCGATGAATAACATTTAGTATAAAGATTATCTTTCTTTTATATATATTACACGATGGACTCTGTTAGAGAAAAAATTACAATTGAACTTGCGAGATCTAAAATTCGCACTGAAGAACTTTATAGTATTATTAAAGATATTGCTGATCACATCGAACCACCAAAGGCTGTACCAACTCCAGCCCCAGCCCCAGCCCCAGTTGCTAAACCAGCCCCAGCTCCAGCTCCAGCTCCAGCCGCTAAGCCAGCCACTAAGCCAGCCGCTAAGCCAGCCGCTAAGAAGGTTGTTTCTCCAACAAAAAAGGCTCCAGCTAAAAAAGCACCAGCTAAAAAAGCGTAATGAATTTAGAATCTTTGTATGGGTATAGGTGCTTGTATCGGTGTAGGTACACTTTTAGGTTTTAATACATAAAATCCACCTCCTATTAATAGAATTACCAGAAAAAGGTAATAAAGTGGATATTTTTTCTTTTTTTCTTTTTCCATTCTATCAATATCCTCCTTATCTGGAAGCTTTTTAACATTTACGTTAAGATCTTCAATCTTCCCGATAAGTTTATGTAAAGCTTCTAAAATCTGAACTTCCCTGTTTATAGGCTTTTCTTTTACGTCTATTGATGTAACTTCTAGTGTCATGAACCATTCAGCATCTGCCTGTAATTGATCGTATGTATTATCACCCTGTAATTCGTATATTTCAAAATCAAGTTTTTGTATAGATATGGGATTGAATAAAACTGTTTCTCGACTAAAACTTTTCCAATGTTTATCGTGTGTTTTATAATTATTGGAACCGTCAAAATCTCTTTCTAGAGCTATTCTCGCAAATATCTGACCTTTACGTTCATCTAGTATTTGTGCTGGTTTTGGTATATCATCACATATGATATCTATATATTTAGCTCCATTACCCGTACCCGCCCCCGTATTACCAACTTGTGTAACATAGAAGTCGACTAATTTTAATCCACATACTTTACTAATATCAACTACGTGTGTATTAGATGAAAGGTTAAGGTCTAATGTAAAATTACTATTTGTACCAGTAACAAAATTAGAATCTAATGTTATGTACTGTACCTTTTTAGGTAATTCCTGGAGTGAAACCATCTTGTATTTAGTATATAAAAAAATAAATATAAATAATAACATGTTTACATTTTACTCGAGTGTGTCTCGTTTATTACCTTGGAATAAGGCGGATATGGTAATATCTAAAAATCCAAGTACACCTGTAGAACATACAGCTACAGAAATAAAAAATCATATAGATACGATGTTATCACCAAATTCTTCTAGGGACGTGTTTATGGCAAGAAATGATGCCAATGAAACTATTATTGTAGAATATTCTAAACACGACAAAACATTCAATCATTATAGACCTAAGTTTTTTAAATATAAATAAAGAATTATAATAAATACTAAATAAATGAAATGGATTACATGCACTTACACACCGACGATTACAAACTCGCTTTCTGTCAAGCGACAAATGAACTCTGTGAGGACGTTCAAAGGATTATATGGGAAAAATCTCAAAAATACGACTATGAAAATATCGTGTGCCCAGGGGCCCCAGAAAAATCCAAAGGAAGAAATCCACGATTCGCAGAGGAAAGACTCCAAACGTTGGTCAGACAGTGGAGAGAAAAATGGGGAGAGCCAACTTTATAAACGCATGAAATTACTAGCTCAACGAGAGTTTGAACTCCGTGATTTCAAACGCGATGAATATGATTCATATTGTTTGATTTTGTATAAAACAATGATGAATGAGATAGAATACGAAAGACTTAATTTAAAGTACAGAGCTATGTTTGGTGATAAATGGAGTAATTTATCAAAAGAAAACGATGAAATTTTATATGAATACGAATTAAATAAAATTCAGATTCGTGTAAATGAATCGATTAATAGATGTGAAGAATTTAAATGTAAAGAACGTGAATTTAAGAAAAAGTATTTTCAGGATCCAAATTATTTAATTAAGGGTATAGATATATTTTAAAAATAATAAGTAAATACTAAAAAGTGAACTAATTGTTGTTGAAATAGCTATATGTAATATATTATTATACCATGCGTAACCTGAATACATTAATAACCCCGATATGTTTATTATTATAAAAGTTGTACTAACATCTTCAACTTTTTTAGTAATATGAATTTTATAAATTTGTGGTATTATATTTACAGTTAATAGTGTACAACCCATCCATCCTAAAATATCAGAAACATGCATATGTTATTTTAAGGATATATTTTTATACACTATATAATAATATGTTAACTATAATAAACCCTGGGAGTAAGACGCTTCGAATATCATGTCCAACTAGAAGAAAAGAAGGTATAGCGGAATACGAACAAATAAAGTCTAAAATAAAAAAAACAACTTTAAGGTACGGAGCTGCGGTTTCAACATACCACTTTATTTTTCACACACCAATTGATGGTGTATCTGCGAGCGTTGGTACAATAGCGTCTTATATATACGTGGATTCACTTTCATCTTACGTCGATAATATTGAAAAAAGTCAAGGCTTAAATAAAAGATTGTTAGTACCTACATTTCTTGCTTTGGGAGAATCGTTATGGAATTCCATGAATTTACCTTTTGATTTTAATATGGGTGCGACACTTTTTGGTTTTTTAGCGTATAAAATGGCTTTTTATCAGATAGTTGCCGAAGAATTATTATCGACTGATACAGACCTAAGTGAGATTGATACAATGTAAATATTAAAAAATATAAAAATGTCGGTTTTTTACGAATTATTAGAACAAACTACAAAGCTTGAACAAGTAGAAGAATTGGACGATCTTTTCTCTACTACGATGAGTGATGGAAAACTCAATATGGAAATTTGGGGACTTAAACCTGACCATAATTTCCCTATTAAGTGTAATGCTAGGAATTTCAATTATATTGGGTATATTGGATTGAGTAAACTTTTGGGAAGAGACGATATTCGTTACGTTGAATTTTTTCATGAAAATAAAGGGTGTGATGGTATTATAGATCCTTTTATTGATATGGTTATAAACAGATTATCTAAAGATAAAAAGAATGATATTATTCTTGTGCCACGCAGTATTAACATTAATACTAATGATTTATGGACTAAGTATTTGAGTAGATACTTTACTGATATTGATTCGGGTGAGAAATTTCTTTTACGAAATAATATACCTTATCATAAATTAGAATGGTCAGAGCTTATGAAAACTTTACCTTCTAAGCCTGGAAACGAAAACAGAGATCTTGATAATATGATGTCTGATTAAAATTTAATCATACTTAAACATTATGAGTTTTAATAAAATATACAATTACAATGCCTTATTTAACACACGAACTATTAAAAAACTGTACCACGCTTTGGAGATTAGATAATATTAGTAGTTTATGTTCGAGTTTATGTGATACAGACTCGGACGTATACGGTTTGAAAGCTGAATTTGGATTTCCTCAACATCTTATACCAAAAGATACTAATAATTATATTGCTTATTTCGGTGTTCGTAAAAAAAAATTAAATACTTCTTATGGACAAGCTCATTTTATAACTTTTTATCACGAACCTAAAAAAAATGTTTACGATAGAGATCTCGGTATATTGGAATACATGTATAATATATACATGGATGAAAAGAGGTTAGAACTCATTGAATTATATAAGGAACACGAAAAGGTTGATGTTGAATTATTTCCGTATAAAATAACACTTGAAAACGCAGACTATTGGAAATATACACTCAATGATGATTGGTATATAGCGGATAAAATTGATTTGGACAATTTAATCGATGATTACGAACTCCGTGGAATTGTAGATTGGACAGAGCTTTATAATGTTTTACCTGAAGATATCGACGACGATGTTACAGAAATGGATGGGTCAGAGGAAGAAGAATTTAATCTTGATGAAGAGGAGACCGATGATGATATTGAGGAAGGTGAAATTGTAGATGATAATTAAACCTAAGTAGCTTAAATATTACATTTAAATATTAAAAAAATAATAATGCGTCCAAATTGTCCTTACGAGAACTGTTACTGTAGAGCTGGTAAGAATGGTTTCTGTTTAAAACACAAAGAAATAGGTGAAGCCGTGGAAGCTTTACTTTTATTATCAATTAAAAAATAAAAATCTTTACTAAGTAATAATGTCTGATGATACGCTTCGAAAAATAATGACATTTATAGACGATCACGTGGATGAAATATCCGAAGGTGATTATTTAGACATGTGTAATAAATTAAGAGACGTATATAGAGGTAATACCGTTAGACGTCGTCGTATTCTACCTACTAGTCTACAAACAAATCCCATGGATTCAATTTACGAACGATGTATGGTTTTGGTTAGAACACGGAAAGAAATCAAAAAAGCATTGTCAAAAATAAAAATAAGACACCGCGTTACTTCTCGTTTTAAAATAGAAGCACTTACTGCGTATTGTAGTGCTTTAAATTTACCTCTTTGTACTACTATAGAAGAATTACAAAGTATTGGTCATGCGACTGATAGTAGAGAGTTTTTTACCGATTATATGCGTATAATTAACGAACATTCGAGAGGTTTACATAATGGGTACATTGTAGAATTAGATAATATCGAATTGGAAATGGAAAGGATTTGTGAGTTCATGAACGCAAATAATAGAATTATAGACGCATTTTATGAAATAAATGTTGATATATCAAACCTTAGTTGATTTTTTATTAATATTTTTTTTAAGATATTAAATATGGACGAACTTACAAATTTAATGCGTTTAATTGACTTGAATTCCGAGATAATACCTGAAGGACATTATCTCGAAATGTGCAATTCAATGAAAAAAGTACACGAAACTCTTTCAAATGTAAATTCAAGTTGTGATTCGGATTCCGATGAAGATGGTATCGAAAATTTTATTATGAGAGAAGTAATGCGTGATGGTACGATCGTATCGCCACCTATACCATTTTCTACCGAAAATAGAAATAGGAACAGATATTATGAAGAAAATGACGACGACGATGTTGTTCTTACAGCAGACGCAGATGAAAGAGAACAATTGTTAAATTACGTGAACTCGTTAATAGTACCACCTATAAATGTACCTAGAATGTCCGATGAAATAGATAGGTTACAAAGCGTAAACCGTGAATTTGATGAAGCTGAATTACGAAGATTGGATGAAAGAATACTACAAATACGGAGAACTATACGCAACACAAAACCTAGACAGAGAATTACCGCAAATGTTCGTAAAGAAGCTGTGAAAAAACGTGCACAAGAACTTGGTATACGATTACCAAGATATACCATTGGTAATCTTTTGGATAAAGGACACAACGTAGGTAATGAACGAGAATTTTACAAATCCTACCTTGATGGGTATAACGAGGAAATTGAACATAAATTGAAAGATTTAAACGATGATTTAATTGAACTTCTTAGAGACAAAGATACTCTTTTAGACGAGATGAATTCTAACATGTAATGTAGTAAACTATTTAAATATAATTTTACACCATTTTTCATTTATATTACCGAAAGGTGAATACTCAAACAGTAAATGTATTAACGCACCCGCAATAATTAACATGCCCGTACCTTTATATACAAATTTTGTGAGACCCATGACCAAAAGTTGTAACATTAAACCAATAAAAAGTGCTTCGAGAAGAACATTAGACACAGGACGACTACTCATTTATATTAGTGTAATATTTTTTTCCCTGACTATACTATAAAATGATTAGCGTACGAAACTTGGGAAACTCTGGACCAATTTTTCTATTCACCGCATCTGTTATTGCCGTCACTATATATGCCGCGGTTGAATTTTCCAAACACGGAACTTCAACTGGCGAAACTGAAACTGAAACTGAAGAACAATAAATATACTCCACCAATAAATATCTCGTGATATATAAAATGATACTTCTTCTTTTAATCATTCTATTTATCATATTTCTATTATATAGGTTTCGTCAACGAACTGTTGAAGAATATATAATAGACAGTGTGGATCTCTCATGGAGAAACAAAACGGGTGTCGAAGATGTAGTAAATAAATGGATTCTCATTGTTAAAGATAAAAATAATAACGAAATTCACCGGACTGAAAATAGTGATTCGAATAATAGAAAAAATGAAACGGATGTTAAATTAAACGTTTTTAGTAATAAAACTTTTGGTGATAATATCATTGGTAATAATACGATCGATATATACTATAACGAAGTTTCGGACGATAAGAAAGTTAATACACAACTCCTTAGATTCGAAAAAGATGAGTTTACTGAAAATTTGGGTAGTTTTGAATTCCGTGATTTAGATATGTCGGCGTGGGAAAATGCACAGAACAAGGATTGTGAGGGTATATATTCAAAAGTTAAGAAGAATAAATCAACTTTAGGTGTAGAGAAGTTTGGGTGTGGACCTGCTAATGATCCCAATAAACACTGGTGTCAATTCTGGAAACATACGCATACACAAAAACAACTCGGTACGGGTAAAGCGTGTTCACGTGGTGATGGACACGTTATTAAAGTTCAATGGCCTAAAAAAGCAAATACGGATAGAGTAGGTTTACAATTCGTCGATGACCCTAATCCCAACACAGATTCTAAAGTAGACGATAATCCACAACATTATAAATCCTTATTTGATCAACAACAAGCAATTGTAAACGAACAGGAGAAAGAGAATGCGAGGATCGCAAAAGAAGCGGCGGATAAAGCGGCCGCAGAAGCACTTGGTGGTGTAATACCTAACCAAACTAAACTAGGTGACGATGGTTTTTGTAGTCACAGTGGTGTTGTGATACATCAAGTGGATGGGGATGTGAATACAGCAAAAGGGTGTAAACGTATATGTTCAGATACAAACAATGTATGGACGCGAGATACGTCACATGGAACATGGGACTCTAACGAAGCTAATCGTATAGTAGAAGAATGTACAGATGCTAAACTCGATATAATATGGGAAAAGGATGGCGATGGTAAACGTAAACTTCGTTCGGGATTCACAACGAGTAAAGATTACGTTCCTTCATCAACATCCACAACCGGTATCCGGTACGTATGGTTCGGGTACGAAAATTCTGATTGGAAAAGACCCCTGAACATATCACAAATAGAAGTTTATTCTGGCGGTGTAAATATTGTGAAAGATTTCGGTGATAATACAGTCGACCAGAGTAGTTTTTATGCTGATTGGACGTCTCCAAAAAGACTATTTGATGGTACACTGACAACTATGGCACATACTAAAGATGGTAAAACAAATTGGTTTAGAATCGATTTGGGAAAAGAGTACTCGGTGATAGATAAGGTTATGGTATACAATAGAATGAACCCGTGGTGGTGTTGTAGAGATAGATGGGCGGGATCGTTTGTTAAGTTATTGAATAAAAAGGGTGAAGAAATTATGAGATCAAAAGAAACATTACCAACTGATAAAACAAAAGCGAAAAATTATACTGAAGACCCCGACGGAGCTGGTGAAACCCACCTCAAAACATTTACATTCGGTAATATTATTGGGGATTCGGTCCCAGTAATGGATTTGACGGGTGGATTTAAATGGTACTATTACCAGGGTTCATACTTTTCAGTCCCTTCTTCGTTTAATAACGCAACACCTACAAAAACAGGTACAGGTATTACTGATTTTAGTAGTAAACATAAGGCGACAGGTGGGTATTTACCTAATCATGGTAATAAAAGTGACTATGCTGTTCGCTGGCAAGGTCATTTCGTACCAAAACAAACGGGTAGTCATAAATTCTGGACAGAATCCGATGACATGAGTTATTTGTATGTAAATTATAAAAAGGTTGTTGATAACGGTGGTTTACATGCTATGGAAAAGAAAGAGGGAACATATAATATGACGAAAGGTAAAGAGTACCTTATTGAAATATTCTTTAGTGAAAAGAGTGGTGGCGATGAAATTAAAGTGTGGTTTCAGGGACCAGATATGAGTTTAGCTAAACATGATTTTAGTGGGTATATGGTTAATGATACTAAAATATGTTACAGTGGAATGTTCGGTGGTAGAAAAAATAACGGGATTACTGATTATAGACACTGTTTGGAATGCGCACATAAATGGGAACCTGGACTACATAAAAGATCAATAAATTGTGAAAATATATGGGGTATTAATCAAGATTGATTAAAATAATTCAAACATTTTTATTTAAAAATTCAAGATAAACATGTTTGAAAAATAAAATATATGGTTAAATTAATAATAATGTATTATCCTCCACCAAGAGGAGGTTCCAACAGTACGGGTGTAATTATATTACTCGTAATTGTGGTAATGTGTTGTATGTTTGTCATGCCAGCCCTTGGTTTCGGCGCGTGGACTTTATTTAAGAAGGACGATAAAGAGGAATCGAGTGACGATAAAGAGGAAACTTCTGGACCACAACTTACATTCGATCAAGACGCAACAAAAACTATAAACGAAAATGAGAATACAGAACCATCTGATGATACCGATGAGACAACACAAGTTGGTAACTCGACGACGTCTACGTATAAAATTGAATACGCAGGCGGTGGTGATGGAAGTAATGCTATAGACCTTACTTTATCATGGACGAACGGTACGGGTTTCGATGAAGTTGCCAAACTTGTATTCGTGAGATCTATTGGTGATAAGGAATTACAAACCGAATCAACTACAGATGAAACCGCAACGTCTAACGACGGTAAAGGTAGTATAACGTTTAAGGGGACTAATTTAAATGACGATGTTGATTCTGCGCTTGGTATTAATAAGGTTGAAGCGTTCGCATACGATAGTGAAGATAAGGTTATAGGTAATGCTTTAGCCGCCGTTACGATTGAAATCACACAAGACGATCTGGACCAAACGTACGACGGTCCTCACGGCGATCTTACCATACCAGTAACACTTTCGTCGGAGACGATGAAACTTGACAAAATTATTAAGAAAACGTATTATAGTATTTCACACGCACCCGAGTATTGGTTTGAAATTGAAAAGAACGGTGATAAAGTTAAGTTTAAACGAAAAAAAGATATGTATTTAAGTATTGGTGGTGTAGACGAGTTTAAGTTACAAAATTATAAAGGTAGACTCGTTATAACGAACAATGATAAGATTTACGTACCTGGTAAAGGCATGGCGGAAAAAAGTAAAATTTCCACGCTTGACTATTGGTTAGCTCAGTGTGATTTAATAGGCGCATCTTTAATTGTTGAAGATGGTAATGTTCGTCAAAACGTGGATTTTGTCTCACCAAATGAAAAATTCTTTGCCATTTATCAAAACGATGGTAATTTCGTTGTTTACATGGGATCTGGGTCTACTGATAATAAAGGTATATTATGGTCATCGGGTACTAATTTTAAAACAGAAGGACAGATTGTAATGCGTTCTCAACACAATACGCAGGGAAAACACTCGGAGTTATCGTTTAGTAAAAAGAAAGATTTGGTCGGTGGTAACATAGTAAAGGAAATGAGATCTATTAATAAAGGTACTGCACCTTATAAATTATTAATATCGGATGTGGGTAGATTAGTTGTTACAGATCGAACTGGTCAGAATATGGTAATGAAGGGTGGTGGTCACAATCTTCAATATTTTTTCCAATCGACACACGGGAGTGTTTGTGGTAACGATCTTTCAAATATTTCTAACGGTGGTGGAAATGTAGAAGAAAAACAACAGGTGTGTGCGAAAGGATGTTACGATGAACCAAGATGTATAGGTTATGTAATGAACGATAATACTTGTTTTTTTAAAAATGGAAAATTCTTAAACACTGGATCAAACAAGTCAGAAGCATGTATAAATGCGGAAAAAGCAAGGGAACCAAAGTGGGGCGGTAAAGTACGTTTGAATAGCACTGATAAATATGACCATACCGGGTTTAAATATAAAACAGGTAGGTGTCTGGCACTCGATAAACCGATGAATATGCCCGCTGGTCAATTTTCACAAATAGCTCAACAATGTCCCGGTAAATTAAGCCCTGAAGCGTGTACAAGATCTTATTTATGTGCTTGGAATACTAAAAATTCTAACACAGCGTGGTCTGCACACTTCGACGTTGGGTTTCCCCGATATGAAGACGGTCGGATTGGTGAACTATCTCACACTGCTGGAAAATTTAATTGGTAAAGGTGGTAGTGTAACGTTTAAAGGGTTAATATAAATGATGATGTTGATTCTGAGTTTGGTAGCTGTGAATTAACAAGTTAAAGAAAACCTAAGTTCACGAATATAAAAATTAAAATCAAAATATTAATAAACAAATATGTCCGATTCTATTGAAAATATACTCATGAACCTCGTGAGGGATAGTAACAATATTATTGCTAGCAACACAAAAACTATTGCTAAGAATAATGAGGAGATTAAAAATTTACGGAGTGATAATGAAAGGTTACGGGAAGATCTTTCATATTTTCGTGATAAACTTAACGTGTTTATGAACTCGACGATCGAAAGTAATTCTCGTCTCCACGAAAGAATGGATGTACTTACGAATTTGACGACGACTATAAATACTGTTAAGAAACCTAACAAACCAGTCAAACCCGTTGTTGAAACACGCGTTAGGTGTAAATGTTTGACAAAAAAAGGTGATCAGTGTAAAAAATATTGTATTCCTGGTCACGATATGTGTAAACAACACGCAAATATGGCAAATGTTAAACCTTATACTGTCGATGATAAGGAAAAAGAAGATGATAATGGTACTACGAATACAACGACAAACGAAACATCATCTACAAAACCAAAACCAAAACCAAAACCTGTTATTATAAAGAAACGTAGAGCTTCTAAAAAGGAAAAGGTTAAACCACCCATGCATAATCACGACCCCGGTGAAACACCAAGCGAACCTTGTGAATTATGTATAACTCACGGCGATACACTCGATATGAGTATGCCTGAGTATAAATACGAATGTTTACCTGTTAACGGTTTAAGTTTGGAGGAACGTTTACAGATCGTAATTGATAATGAAAATAAGGAACTGGATGATCTGGGTGATCCAGGTGATCCGGGTGATCCGGGTGATCCGGGTGATCCCGTGGAAACACTAGACCCAGAACCGGACCCGGAATCAGAATCTGTTCCTGTTAATGAAAATTGGGCGGATATGGCAGATGATGATGAACAATAATAATGTAAAGTATTTATATATGGAAAAACATCTCAGACGCGTATTAGCGATAATTGATGAGAACCAGGATAATATTCGTGAAGGTGATTATATTGAAATATGCGATAATTTAAAGAAAATAAGGAAAATTAATTCCAGTGAACGTATACAAAGAAGTGTTCATAATATTATTAAATTTGTGAAATATATTGTGTTTATACACGTTAGTTCGGATTTAGTGGACGGTTTAAGGAAAAAAGTTAAAAGATAACGACGTTTAGAAAATAGAATATTTTAATATATAATAATAAATGACGACAATAACTAATAACCCAATACGTAGAACAATGTCACTTTTGGACGAACATAAGGAATCTTTACCCGAAGGAGTATATTTGGAAATGTGTGATAATTTGAAAAAGTTATATTTAACCGGTGAAGATTTTGCTCGTGATAGTTATTTAATTGACTTAACAAATGAGTATTATAGTTTACTTGAAGATAACGAGTCGTTAAGACATGAAATTATGGAACAAAAACGCGATCTTTTACGTGCGAACGTAACTCGTTTTGAGCGCGTATCTAGACCTGCTACTATTCAACCACGTGGTATGATTGAATCACTATTATTTAATCCTAGGTCACCTCCCTTGAGTGGCATATCTGTTTCCGCTCCCTCTATGACTACACGATCTGATTCTATGGATCACGATTCTCGCGAAGTAATACCATCTGTTTCATCCGCATTTGGACGTGTCAATCCTACACGCATTGGAAGACATTAAATAAACATCTTTTTATATATGAAATTGTATATTATGTATAAAAAAATAGATCGATAATATTAAAATATCAGAGTATGATAAGAAGAATGGTTAATGGTAAATCACCTAGAAAAACACCTAGAACTAAAAAGATAAATAATAAAAAAAGTAAAACAAGTCAGATTCTTAACGTGATAGATGAATTGACGCAACGTGAACTTCAACTCAAAGCGGAACTTGCTCGACTCAAAGCGGAACTTATACAGGTAAGGAAACAAAAACATATGCTTTTCAAATCATTAACAAAAATTACCTCCCCGAGAAAATTATAAAATTAAAAACGTTTTTATACACGATTTAAACATTGTATATAAAAATGAAACTTAGTATCTAATTTATCTTATTATTTTTTAGAGAATAACTTTTTGACGCGTTCTTGTATTTTAACCTTTTCGTCCTTTCTCTGATTATCTATAGCCTGTTTTATATCTTGAACAAATGGATTAAGATTTATTATCTTTTGCATTTTCTTACGTTCTAAAACACCCGCAACGCACA
>VTLG01005997.1_pt1 | contig 27997 bp, 45 predicted proteins | sample 4694571 | NCBI WGS metagenome assembly VTLG01 (sample SAMN12604809, study PRJNA352737) | marine metagenome | biome: ENVO:00000447; feature: ENVO:00000209|ENVO:00000569|ENVO:01000036; material: ENVO:00002151; isolation source: viral sequences binned using virsorter ...
TCCATAGAAGCCCAGTCACCCAGACACACAATCGTACTAGGACGTTGGGCCAAGGCAAATGTACCAGCTAACTCAAATCGATCCTTACTTATATCAGGTTCATCATGTGCGTCAGGGATGACCATATGGTCATTTTTTTCAAGCACTTAGATTTAATCCTTCTGCAAGAATTGCATCCGGCGTATCTTCACCTTTGATTGTGAACGCCCGATGCATTGAGATAAGATAAAATAGTACTTCTGCATCAATAACCGCTAATGGCTTATGCTTATTTTTCTTAATAATCAAGAGCGGTTCGGCATCGACTGCATTTGCAACAGCCTGAGCGTACTCATTCCACACATTGTGTGCTTCAGAATTCTTGCACTCTACACTGTAGGGAAACCTTCTCTTTGCAGTCGGGCTTGTAAGTTTAATATCTTCACCACTCTCACCCATGAGAGCGCAACGAATATCATCTTTATTAAATCCAAACCTCTCGTATAGAGCATTTCTAACCCAGTCCTGTAGCTTACGCGCTTTGGCTTTTCCTGACTTAGTTTTCATACTAATTTACCTCTTAGGTTTCTGTTTTAGCATACTTAATTTCTGTATAGTATACCATAGGTGGATTTTTTGCCATAGACATTATAGAAGGACGTTGCATAGTATCCCAACAAGAATTTTTGTAATCACACATACTGCAAGTCCTGTGTAGTACCATGTTGCCCGTCGGCTTCTTATTAAATACTTCTTCTATTGGCTCAAACTGTTTATCAATTGGGTCTGTATCCTTAGTAGCCATGACCTTCTTGATAATATTAGTAGATCGCTCAATCGACTCTTTGTGCTGGGCAATATAATTTAGTGGCACTTCACTGATGGCAATATCACCAGTGTTCTTGTTTATAATGATCCAGCCGCCAAAAGGTTTACCTAGACCAGCGGCGTAAGCAAAGCCTTGTTGAACGTAACCAAATGGATCACTCTTTTTAATATCCTCAAACCCACTAAAATTCGTGTACTTGACGAATGAACCAGCGGACATGGTTTTAATATCCCAGATCTTGTCGTCAATCATAATGTCAGCAGTGCCGGAAATCTCGTGATCACCGAAGGTATATTTCACAGGAATGTTGTAGTCCTGAATCGGGATACCGGCACTTTGCATAACAAGGATCAGCCACAACTCGGCCATATCTCCCACCATAAACGTAAACATAAGCTGGGACTCATTCCAACGCTGGCGAGGGGTGCCACGCTTATCTTGTTGTAGTTGGCATAATGGTCGGCCTAAGTTAGACATCCGTAGCGTAAAATTCTGTACGTTCGACTTACTAATTCTCCCTCGCACATTGGTTAAATATTCCTCAAGGTAATCAGGGGGAAATGTTACTTCCCCCCTGTTATATTCCTTGAGCCACATGTGAATACGTTTCACAACTAGACTCGCGTCCATTTATATCTCCTGAAAAGTTACGACATTAATATTAGCCCACAATTTATATCGGAATTTCATCATCGAAATCAGATGCCAAATCGCTTCCATCAATAATTTCGTCTGCTGATTTATCAGACTTACCATTCTCTAACCGCTTCTGAAATGCAGCTAAGACCTCGTTGTTATCAGTTTTAATAGTCTCCAGAAACTGAGCGGTAAGAAGGAAATCGTCTTCCGTGTACTTCACAGGAGAATTCTCTTCCAGAACGGGTTCCCAATATGTCACCGCACCCTTCTTAAGCTTATGTGTCGTAATCGTAAATGGGTACTGCTCCATCAAGACCTTCCTGTCGGTAAGTCCTTTGATCGCATTGGAGACAGGCATGAAACCAGAACCCTTGGCGACCCACGTCATAGGCAGGTCCACAACTTCCACAGGCTTCTTGTGTATATTTACTGCGTCCTCAAACGTGACACGGCCATAAATTAACTGTTGGCACTTGAGTTGAGAAACCGCAGTTTCATACTCTGGGAAATCGTTGATCATCGCCTTCTTATATTTACCAGCGGTATGCTCATTACCGAGGGTGTCAATTACGCTCTCATTCCAGTTCTTAAAAATCGAACTGAGCAGGACAAGCTTCTCGTTGTCTGTATCCCATACACTGTAACGATATCCACGGATGAATGCCCGCACAGTAATCTTTTCCGCAAAGGCCATGACAGGCTTATCATCTGCGTCACGGAAGGTAATTGTCCACCTGCCTTTGGGTATAGAAATGTCCTTACCATCCTCTTCGACATCAGAGGCATAGTTGATCTTAAGTTTCGGCAGCATATTACCCAACTTACCACCTTGCCCGGTCAGAGAAAGGCGGTCATCGTTTGTGAGGCTATTATACTCCGCAAACGTGGAGGGTAAACTTTCAGCTACTGCAACATTGTTAGCCATGTAGAAAATCTCCTATTATAAATGTTAATATGGTCACAAGCACTACGGTTATTATATAGATCCTACTCCTCCTCTTCTAGATCATCCAAATCCTTTTTAAGATTTTGCTTTAGATTTTGTCGATTGTACTGCGTATCTTCCTTTTCTGTGATAGGTCTAAAATTTTTCAAATCTCTAGCGATATTGTTGCGTCTAAGCTTCATTGCGTGGTGATTTATTTTGCCACTACGTTTACTCAAGATGGGTTTGTTTTTGTGTCCTACCATACTTTAATCCAAAAAGTGGGGCGACCAACATAATGATGCTTTGAAGCTCATCATTATCTGACACCCAAATTGTGCGTGGTCTGTTTGCATTTTTACCTATCCACCCAGCTAAAAGCTTAGTAATAATATGTGTAGAAGTTTGTACTTCCTGCTCATGAATTTCATCTCTTTCCGCCACATAAATATTCAAAACACTACGACCTTAATGCCCTTGTCCCGAGCTAGATGCGTCAGATCTAATGTGAATACATCGATTTCGTGGACCAATACTTTAGCAATACTATTATCTAAAAAGATTTGTTTAGCGGCCCGCTGGAGTGCCGAATAGCCATATTTATTCTCATTGATTTCATGGATTTTAAAGTTATGGTCGTTAGCTGTGGCCCAAGCTATAAACGGTTCATTCGTTGTATCTGTTCCCAAGAGGTGGAATACACAACCTTTTACACAAATATCATCCAGCTTCACAAACAACCTATCTTCACTAATGCCTGTAGCCACTGTGTAAATCAAAATATTTGTTGTCATATATTCTCCTACTCTTAGTATACAGCTGCTTGATAACTCTGTCCAGTAACTTCGTGTAACAAGATTAAACTTCCTTCAACGAAACAACATTAGCTTCAGGTTGGTTTTCATACCCTTCTTCTAGGTAATCTTCAAAAATTCGAGCTACCTCCACAACTTTAAGGGCCAACCCGTCTGATGTTATGTGCTTTTCGTACGCCGCACATAATGTCACTGCCAGCTGGATTGAAATTTCTTGAACGGTCTTCGCCTCATTCTGGACCAAGACCATGCCACCAACTTCAAATTCATCATCCATCATATTTCCATTTCCTTATCCATTGTTTCATTAATCTTTTTCGTTCTTTCTTGGCCTAGGTCTTGGTTCGATAGTCAGAAATCGCAGCCTTAATGGCATCTTCTGCCAACACCGAGCAGTGAATTTTTACCGGAGGTAGGGCCAAATGCTGAGCGATCTGGGTATTCTTAATCTCCCCCGCCTCATTCAAGGTCTTTCCCTTGACCCATTCCGTAACCAAACTAGAAGAGGCGATAGCGGAACCACACCCAAAGGTCTTGAACTTGGCATCCTCGATAATGCCTTCGCCACTAACCTTAATTTGCAGTTTCATAACATCACCGCATGCCGGAGCACCGACAAGACCGGTGCCGACATCCGAAGACGCCTTGTCCATTGACCCGATGTTTCGCGGATTTTCATAATGTTCGATTACTTTTTCGCTGTACGCCATAATTTATTCTCCATTAATTTCCTTCATCGCAAAGGCATTTGGTCCCTGCTTAATCTCGATGGCCAGAGGAAAGGACATATTAATTCCATAAAACTCTTGGAACATTTCATCAACCCCAAGCATACCAACAGTAAGACATTCAATAGCTTCTTCTGCCTCCCCTGGGTGTGCATCGACATATATGCTATCATGAACAGTTAAGATAATTAAAGAGCGTAATTTTCGCTTTTTAAACAACCTATCTGTTGCAATAATACCACATGGCACAATATCACCCGTGGCAAAGCCTTGCACGGGGTAGTTAACAATTTGGGTCGTCTGGTTAACATACCTGTTAGGCAAACGTGTAGCGTAAGGAAATACATACTCACGACCTGTGGGTAGACGTACCATTTTTGTTTTGATCGCTTCCTTCTTTAATGCCTCATGCCATTCAGCCACGCCATGGTGCTCTTTAAGAAATCCTGCGTAGTAGGCGCGTTGCCGTGGACTGCCACTACTGCCACCGTACAACGGCTTAAACGTATCAGCTTTCGCCTCTTGGCGGGTAATGCTAGGTAAGTTGCTATCGAAGTTATTAATGAAATCCCTGGTAAAAGCATGAGGATCGATACCTTCCTCGACGTATCTTTTCACACTAGGGCAACCGGACAGGTGCCCTGCCATCCTAAACTCAAGTCCTGAGTAGTCCGCCTCAATGATAGACCCACCCTCAAACCTGGATACAAAACATTTCTTAACGGGAAATGTAAACCCTCTAGGCATATTCTGTAAGTTTGGTGAGGATGAGGACAGCCTACCTGTAGAGGTTATGGTCTGGTTAAGATTGGTGTGCAGGATATTGTTGTGCTTGAACTTATTAATACCATTCACGAATGTAGATAGGTACGTACTGATCGCAGATAGCTCAATGAAATCATCGATGAAGGATCTTACAAAATCATTCTTAGCTGTGTCCCTCAACTTTAATAAGGTCGTTTTATTGGCCCGGAATCCAGCAGCAGATGTATCTATGGCACTCATGGGCGAAAGTCTAAGCCCCGCTGTGACAGTCGTAGGAATAAGTATGACTCCTGAGCCACCACATTTAGAACACTTAGGAGGTGTCTTGTACGGGATACCTTTTGCAGTTAATTTCTCGATGCTCCCAATACCCTTGCAGACGGTGCAAGTCTTCACCGTAGGTATCTTTAAGATTGTGGTGTTAGTTCTAACTAACTTGTTGAATTGTGATGGATTTAACAGGGGCGGCTTTAAAGACCTACCACGAGAGTCAGACCCAATGTTGAATAGTTCCTTCCAACTACGCTTATCCACAACCTTGCGTGAATAGAACAATTCACTACAGAAATCAGGGCTATTTAAGTTTACAGGCACATCCCCCATAATTTGGTAAACGCGCTCATGCAAGCTCCGGTCGAGTTCTGTGTGTCTCTCTTTGTACGCATCTTCAACGGCATCAAGAGCAGCTTGATCAATAGCTACCCCATGTATTTCCATGTCCACTAAAACTTGTAGAAATTCATTGGACATATTAGCAGTAGGTATTAAGTGTGGGCTCTCTGCCATGCGTACATTCTGTAGGTCGTACAGGGCACAGGTGCTGACAACATCCGCCGTCCCATACGCTTCAATAACTTCCCATGGAATGTTATAGAACGACTCCCGCTTAGACATGTGCGTTTCGATCAAGTCTGATTTCTTGCGAGGTAGGTCATGTTCCTCTGCTAGCACAGCTAGGCTCAAGGGTTTCTTAGCACCGCGCTGCAAGATGTACTCAGCCAATTGAGTATCCCATACCTTACCATCGTAGGTAAACCCACACGAGTACAACCATTTGAGGTCATGTTTAATATTGTGCCCGATGAGCAGCGTACACTTGTCCAGATAATTTTGAATAGTTGGCTTGCCATCTGGATGGGGCGGTTCAGAAGAATGATTTATACAAAAATATTTTACGTCCTCCCATACACCATCCACTTGCCGGGACAAGCCTACGCTTACCAACTGATTGGAAGGGTTAAAGGGAGTTAAGTCTAGCCACTCTTTGTCCCTATACGTTTTGTACTCAGCCCCGTTCTCTACGTCTAAACATAGCTGCATTCTTTATGCGCTTCCAAAATGTGTTTAATTTAAAGATTGGTGTACTTCTCACGTAAGAGTGTAGTAGATAATTAAATCTATGGTGTTTAGATTTGACACTCTTTAATTCTAGATCATGTCCCAATTTACCTTTGGCTGTATCATACAAGTTTAACAAGGCTCTGTCGAGCGCGGTATATTGAGTAATAACATCTTTTAAATTAATTTTCATATAAATAGATCGTTTATTTTTTCCCTGGTCATATCCTTTAAATCCTTCTCTAGGATCACAATTCGCGTAGGGACAAACGTATTTAGATACTTCTGATATCTAAGAGATTTTCCAGTTGCATCCGCATCGAGAGCGATAGCCAAATTATCGTAGCTGCGAAGAGTGTCAATAAAATCAGCAGGGATATGAGTACCCAGAATCGCCACCCCGTCGGCAATGTGAGAAACTGCAGCTGCTGAAATCGCATCTTCAACCACGATACCGACCTTTTGTACACCTTTCGGATAGAAGGGGGAGTAGAATGTTCCATATTTGGGCACCACCAGTGGGAATTTGTTTTGATTGGGATGGGACTTGTAGAAAAGCCATTTTGGTTTGGAGGTAAACGATCTGCCGATACCACCGTAACATACTCCTTCTTTATAAATCATAAATACATATCGGTCAAGCTTTGGATCGTAGCAGCATTGTACCCTTCGATCCTTAGACACGTCAAGAATATTGTGGCGCTTCAGCAGCCACCTTACTTTGGCGGGATCAAGCCACGAGTCTGGTATCTTATAGGTTACGGCCTCTTTGGGCTTTGCGTGTACGAACTGATCTAGATCAGCCTTTAGGATAGTTCCACTAACCTTGCCTTTGGCTCCACAAGAGTTATGGAAACAAAACCAATAGGTACCATCTACCTTTTTGGTCACAGCAAATGTATTGTGGTTACCACACTCTGGGCAGTTCGACCGCTCAGTTACATTTAACTGTAGTGGTAACGACTCTACAAAATGTTGTAAGTTCACTTAAGCCCCAGGCTTTGGTTGAACGATGATGTTAGGCGTTTGGTCAGTGTCATCTTCATCAACTTCAATGCACGAACGGCAATAATTTTCGCTTTCGTAGGAGGTCAGAATACATTCGCACCCAACGCAGTGTTCGTGTGTATCTAATCCTTCATCGCAGTCACATAGCTCAGCCATTTTAGTTACTTGCCTTTCATGTACGTGGGTTATTCCTCAGTTACATTTAACTGTAGTGGTAGTGATTCTACAAAACGATGCAAGTTCATCTTCACTGTCCTGCTTTAGTTTTCTGTGATCGTTTTCTTAGCATCTCTATACTAGCGAGTTGTTCTTCGTTTGTCATCTGTCTCCAGCCCGAGATCTCTTCCTTTGTTCTATAACATCCCAGGCAGTAACCCTCATCATCATCATAGGTGCATATACTTACACATGGAGACACATAGAGCATTTTCAGTGCGCACTACATTACTTGATCACGGCCAGAAAAAAGCGCCATGGCCTGATCTGCGATGGCCAATGACATTAGCGGAGGGACCGAGTTACCAATTTGCTCCAGTTGCTGATATTTTGATCCCATAAATTTGTATCTGGTCGGAAACGATTGTAGACGCGATGCCTCCGCAACTCGGAGCATTCTCCGACGCCCATCTGGAAGCCTAATGCGCATCATGTCCGACGTAGCGCCGCCAAGATTTCGACATGTCAATGTTCGGGACGGTCTGTCGAAATGTAAGTCACGAGGATTTACGCATTGACTCTTCTTCTCGTATTTGTCGATGTATGAATCCATTGCCTTGGTGAGAAACTGATCATTCTCATCAAACCCTGGTTTCCCCAACGCAACCCCAGCCGGAACCGGGACGCCAACAACGGGGTTCGGCCAACTCCAGCCGATCCTTGACGCGACTATGAACAACCGTTCCCGGTTCTGGGGAACGCCAAACTTTGTTGCGTTGAGTAGTTTCATATCGACCTTGTAGCCAAAGCTTTCAAGCCCTCTGATCGCTGCCTGAAGGTATCGTTTGTTTCGGTACAGAAGACCACGGACGTTTTCGATTATCGCTAATTTGGGCTGTTTACGGTGGACTGCTTCTAAAAAAATTGGAAAACCATCACGAGAATCTCGATTCCCTTTTTGATACCCAACTATGCTGAAGGGTTGGCACGGTGGGCCCCCAATAATTACGTCCGCATCGGGGTATTCGGACCCAACCTGCAATTCAGTTTCTTCGCAAAGGCCGTTTAAGTTTTGACTGTAGGTTTGAGCGGCAACGGATTTTTTTTCAAATCCCAGAGTCTGAAACCCAGAAGCCTCAAACCCAAGTGCTAGGCCACCGCATCCCGCGAAAAGGTCCAAAACCAAAGGACCATTTTGATTCTTTTTACTCAAAGCCAGCGAGGAGTTCAGAAAGGCGAGCCAGGTGCGCGTTGTCGAAAAACTATTCAATTGATGCTCCCACATTAGCAGCCAGCATCTTGCGCCGCGCAATCCAATTCATTCCACTCGATTGCTAGCCTTGCAATTTCTTCCCAATTTACGTTAGAAATAGGAGAAAGATCATATTTTTCTGCTTGCCGAAGATAATAATCTGCAATGGCAAGTTCTATATCGAAAGGATCGTCCGAAATACTGAAGAGGCCAATCCCATCAACGGATAAGTCACGTTTTACCATTAACCACACGCGAAACGTAGCTGCGTTGCTGAACCCCCTAGGAAAAAAGGCACAAACACTCCTATAAATATTATAGATGAAAGCTTGGATATTATTTTTGTTGATCATCGTTAGTTCATATAGGAAGCGGGTTAAGACTGAAATCTGTATCCCAAATCATAGTGACAACTTCAATGGGGGTGTTTTCAGCTAGGTAACAGTGTCTTAAAAATTCTTCGGAAAATACTTCCTCGATTGTATAATTCCGGTCTGAAATTAATATACTGATACAGGTCATCCACTCCACGAAATTTATTGGCGCAGCCTTATACATTAGCGCACCATGCTAATCAGCCCTTATCCATGAGCGGCCCGCAACAATTTCACATGCTGAACCCGGAGGCAAACCCTGATATGCTTGGTTGACATACACGAGTATCACCCACATTGGAGCTTGGGACTTAATACCCTCTACCTGCTGGAACAGAACCCACCGATCATGCTGTGCGTTCACAAGACCTTCGCCTAATTTGATAAAACCTAGTTGAAACAGGTCTTTTTCCATGAAAACGTAGGTGCCACACCGCATCGCTGGTGTCCTGCTAGGAGGAGCAGCTTCCGCAACTGCTGGTAATGTTTCCGCTGGTACCAGAGGTACATCCGCCCGCACCATTTTTGACACTATCGAGGCACCAAAAAGTAGTGTGACGGCTAAGATACACACAAGAAGTATGTATGCTAAGAATTTATATTTTTGACGCATATGTTTTCCTTAAAACTCTCTTAAGAGATAGAATCTATAAATAATATGTATTTTATATACTGTTTTAATTTGTTTCAACCTATACTATCTATTATAGCACCTGAGCTATAATCTGTCAATCCCCTTAATTAATTTTTTTCTGTCAATATCCTTAATGTGACATTATTGATAGCCTTCTGCCTTCAAAATGTTGCGAACATCTTGCAGCTGGTCATGCACGCGACCCAAGGTAGCCAACAGTGTAGACTGCTGAACCATGTTCATCAATTCATACTTATCAAGCCCAACCTCAGATATAGCTTTGAAATTTTCAATAGCTTCAAGCAAATTGAGATCAGCCGCTGCTGTTGTTGTGTTTCCTATGTAACCAAATAATATTCTATAAATTCTCTTAAGAGTTACATTCTGTGTCATAGTGGTTTCCTTAATTTGTTTTGATGATAGATCCATCATGCAGCCTGAGCCTGAGCTTCATCCTGTGCTTGTTCCAGCCATTCAACGGCCTGTGATGCCTTGCTTGCTGCTGTAAAGATGGCTTTTTTATCAGATTTTAAGAGCCGTAGCCATGAGTTTAGGTACTGAGCGTGGTCTAACCTTGGCTCTATAGCCAGCCCCAGGCCAGCGCATAAGAATGAAGCACCCAATTCAGCCACTAATTCCTCCGCTGCATAAGCCTCTGTACCAAACCGCTTAGAAAAATTTCTATCACACCGGGACTTGTGCCCGGTCCAGTGGGTTAGCTCATGTAGCAGGGTGCCATACATATGCTCTGTAGCAGTGCCAGTGGCTGTATCTTTAAAACTATTTAGCTCAGGCATTCCGATAAAATCCTGCGCCGGGGTATAATAGGCCCGGTCACCCCCATGGCGTACATCTGCACCAGTGGCGTGGGTGAATTGGTCCACATCTTTGAGCCGTTGCACTGTAGACGTGGGCATAGTTTCCTCTACTGTGTATCCATCGACTTGGGCCGCATTGAAAACCTTGGTTGATTTCATAAATGGTATGGCCTTGGTATGTGGTTCCGCATCTTTGGGGATATAGGTCGAGGCATAAACTATAGCCGTGCCTTTTGATCCACCTTTCACTTGTGCACCGATGCCTTGCCATTGCTTATAACTACCCCACAAGCCACTGGGATAGCCCTCAGAGGCACCGGACATCCCTAGCAGTAGTATGTTGACGCCTGAATACTTTCGCCCCGTGGTGGCGTTCTTAGGCCGTCCACTATCTGTCCATGGTTTTGTCCATTGTCCGGGGTCTGCCTCCATAGCCTTGATGATTTTGTCTGTTACATTTTGATGTATCTGTGAATTTTTCATTTCTGGTTCTTCCTTCCTTTATTGGTTTGCATAAAACCGTTCCCAGTGTTGGGCCCAATAAGTCATGTCTGCCAACTGTTGCCAGTCAACGTGTTTTGCTAGGGCATCGGCTAGGACAAACAGAAACCTTTCTTGATCCCCAGCCGCTTGCATTTGCCTGATCCGCTTTTCCACGTCAGATCGCATAGCTGTGGCAATAGCGTCAAGATCATCGCCGTGCTGGGTTCTAAATGCGTATAAGTTAAAACGCTTGTTCACGACCCACGTCAAGTAGTTTGTAAAACCTTTGAAAAACTGGTTATTACGCCACATCGCGGCATCACTACTGCCTGATATTTTAATCATTATTTGTTTTTCTCCAGCCATATGTATCCCTCAGATAAAATTTTGCGTCTTCAATAGTGGGATAATCCCAAAGAGAGTCACGAGGGTTAAGAAGTACCATACCATCATACAACTCGTAGTTGTAGGCCTCTAAACTGCGCTCATTCTCATAGACGGCTACGATAGCAATTTTACGGGTTGACGTGATACCCTCCGCCGTCATACGGACGTGTAATATTCCTATAGTATTTTGCTTAATCCAGTCCCGCCGCTGGCGGTCTAGTTCATCATTTATAGCCTGGTTACCTTGGGGCATATATTATTATTCCTTAGTTGCCTGGGATTTTAACCATTTGTTTTGCTCCAAACCTCTTGCCTTTGAGTAAAATGATAATCATCAATGTTCTTAACAACTGTCTTAATATTAAGAAACGCCCCGTTCTTATCAACTCGCAGTGTGGCACTCCGTGGACGCTTACATTCTGAACACGTAGGTATAGGTTCATCATATGAGTGCGGTTCCTCATCCCACTCTAGCTGTATTTTGTGGACCTTTCGCATATAGCAAATCGGACAGTAAAAAATATCAGCCATTGCGCTTACCACTGTACCATGCATAGAACTCGCGTACAAGTACCACCATCGAGGTTAATGCAATGGCCAATATTAGCCATTGTAGTAGTGCAATACTGAGATTTATCATTTAACGATCCCTCCAAATACGATCCCGTAACCGACCTTTAAAATATCGTGATGGTTCCTCTACTTCCTCTAGCAACACTTTGTTGACTTGGTAAGGCCATGGGTCAAAGGGTGCCACGAATGTAACATCTTTATATGATGAGCAGCCGCTTACCACTAAAGCTGGTAAGAGCACTGTAAAGATTTTCATTTTACTTGCCTATGTCCTTTATAATGAGCCAGCTAATCACGAAACTGGCAATGACAGTGGCGGTTACGATAACGCCCACAATTGATAGGAATATTATCATGTTATTCCTCACCCATCAGGAAATATATATTTTTGTTCATGATAGTTGTCTTTCTTGTTAATTCAGAAATTAAGAGCGAACGAAACCGGAGACATCATAACGTGCCGGACCCTTGGCTTTTAGTGCCACTATAAGCCCTAGACCATCGTCACCGGTCTTGTCGGCAAAACGTAGGTCTGACTGATCGCCATCAACAACTTCCGCCCCGCCATCCCAATTGCCCACCGCTACATGTTGCGCGTATGCATCCGTTTTGAATACTACCGCCACATTGCATCCGGCACCCGTCGCACGGATTGCATCTGCATCATTATCTTCGGTGAGTGAAAATGTTAGGGAATAATTGCTAGGCATACGTCCCTCACCATACGCTACAGCGCGCTTAGTAACCTTAGTATAATCATAAAACTGAATATGTGGAAATACAGCCATAATGTTGGGAAAACCATTAATTACGGAGCTACTTTTATGCCATTTTTTGATGCTACTCCTTTCTAACATTCTTTTTGGTACTGGAACACGTTCCCATGGGATATCGGAAGTACCATTTAACCGGACCACTGGTGTCAATCCCATGCGGTTTGCCTTGCGCTCCAGTGCCTTGATATTCAGAACCAAGTCATCCATGAACGCGGGCCTATCCTCAAAATAGTATTTCGTTTTTGAAATCCTTGAGGCTTGCACGTTGGAGAATACACCACGCCCAGCGGTATTTAAACATGCTTCCGTGCATCCGGCGCTCCGTTGTGGGCATACTTCATACCCTGACAGGTCAGCTGGTGCCAAATATAGAATGCCGGTAAGATACCCTTGCTTCTGACCTTTCACGGTTTTTGCGTTCGCGTCAATATTTAGCAATTTACGCATGGCTTGTTCCTTGGTTCAAGGTTCAATTCAGTATGCCGGTATTATGATCCCAGACCGCTAGGTTGTCAACAACTTTATTTGTTCACAGTGAAAATAAATAAGTTGACAAAAAAAAACCCTTGTTTCCAAGGGCTTAGTTTGGGAGGTATAGAATAAGGTTTAATGATCCTTTGATGGTTTCATTCCAGCGTTTAAACTTAACCAATTGAACCATTCATCATGGGTTAATCCACCTTCCTGTTTGCTTTGTTGCCAAAACTTGTCTACAGCTAGAAGTGCATCCTCCATGGCTGAGTTTGAGTTGTCATTGCGTTCGGTCATGCTCTCATTCCTTTGGGTTGGGTTACGGTAAATATTCTTGGGCATGTTCATGTATATATTCAGTCATATCGTCGTCCAATTTCTCTAGAGTTTTTGCAAGTTTTGGCATATCTTTTTCTACAAATGGGCTATCTGCAAAAGGGATATGATCCCAAGTCTCATCCCATCTATCCTCATCTTTCGGATTGTAAAGACACTCCACCTTTTCGGAGTAGTCTGGATCATAGAAAAATAACCAGTCTCCAGCAAGCCTAACATGACGGGTCAGAATTTCATTTTCAGGTGCCCGTGCTTCATTTAACCAGTATGCAGCGTCTTTTCTACTGGAGAAGCTAGAGGTATTTTTAAGTTGTTTGCTGTTAGTCATTGTTCTCATTCCTTTGGTATGGGTTACGGGTGCCCCGTTCTTTAAAACCCCAGTTAGTAACGGGTCTAGTGTCAGGCCTGCGAACGACATACTCAGAAGCGGCCCGACGGGCCTGATCCATGGCCCCGGTTTCGCAGAGGCAATACCCCCATACTCTCAGAATACCATTCGGGTCATAGCCGTCAACGTAATACTCTGTAGCGATTTCATCCATGGTTCAATCCTTCTGATCTAGGTTGCGGAGTCGGTTATGGTGATTGCACCATGGTAGGGTGATATTACACCATCTTTATCTTGTATTTCTTTGACCAGTCTTTTTCTATCCTCTTTAGTCTTAGGATGAATTTCCTTTAAGTTATCGGCACTTATCTGTATCGCATAGGAATAATAAACTGGCTTGGGGTAATATGTGATTGACTTGACCATTATCAAATTCCTTTGGGTTGGGCTAGTTTGTTTCGGGGTATTCTTTGGCCAGGGCCTCGTGCGTTGTCGGAATGGTTTGGCCCATGTGAACGGTTGCCAGCTTAAGGCCCATTTTCTCGGCACTTTTCAGGGTGGACCGCGTCAAAGTTTTATTGCCAGCGATCCCGGCCAACGTAGAAGCACATTCATTTTGGGGATAAAAGAAAATGTTCCCATATGCCCCAGGTTTCGGTTGGATGATGATGGTAGGCGTTTGATCAGTCATGGTTCAAATCCCTTAGTTCGTTTCAATGTAGTGGCATTCTGGCACACTAACCAAAAGGGTGTCAAGGAAAATCGTACATCCACCATAAAATAATTCTATCTCTTTATATATAGGGATATCTCCAGGTACAAAGAGGGTAGGTTACATACTACCCATTCAGGTAGGAATAGTACTACCCATAAACTACAGAGGAATGTGGAGCAAAGCCATATGCCGTGCGGTAATGGGGCACCTCATGTTTACCATATCATGTATTGGTTGGTATGGCCAGGGAAATTGTATACCAGAAAATAAATAAAGGGGATTGACAGGTACCTAGGGGATGGTTTAGAATATAGGGGGGTCATTATTGGCTGGAGCGGCTAAAGAAAATATATTATTAATTAATTGAACCTTGGTGTATACCTGATAGCTTCGGGAAAATAGCTACAGGAACTAGCGGGAGTACTAAGGGATATGCGGGGTATACGGGAGGGGGGGTATATATTACCTTTGGGAATCACTATAGTTCTATTATACACCCGTTTGACGGTTTTGTCAAGCATAATCGTACATAAATCCATAACTTTTTTATAATAAATATATTTAGTATATAGATCAAGGGGATAAAACATATAAAAATAATTCATACTAGCATACGATTTCGCTTGACAAAAGTGATATACCGTAGTATAATATAGATAGGGAAATACAACAGAGAGGAATATATATGGAACAGTACACAGATCAAGAGATTAATCATATTAAAAGTGCTGATATTGGTAAGGTACATGGGCAATCTCTTTTTGATCGTGCGAATAATCAGTGGGTAGCATGGGGCATGACTACTATTTTTAGTATTATAGAAAAAACTATGTTAAATATCCAGGCATTTGGTAATTCTATTAGTGACTGTAAATATACTCTGAGCGAACACCAAGCTAAATTTAATGAGATTAATAAGACAATTAAAAAGCAAGAACGTAGAATTAAACAACTTATTGAATCTACGCCAGATAATGTACATATTGAATAACAGGGAAGTTAAATAAATGAAAATACTTAAATATTTGAATAATACGATTATAAAATTAGTAAAATACTTATGGGGAGTAATTAGGGATCTTTACAACCGAATGGGGCCTAAGCTTAAATTTGCAGTATGGTTAGCTGTTGCTGCTTCTATTGGTTGGGTAGTCTATGATATGTATCCCTTATTTATTGATGCTAGTACTACTGATGTTCTTACTAGGACTCCGTAACTAATGCTTAATGAGAAAGTTGTAACCTTAACGGATGCAGCTAAAGACTATCTACAGACTATTTGTGAGAAAGAAGATCAGACATACGTACACTTATCAGTAAAGGGAGGTGGCTGTGCAGGCTTTTCATACCAGTGGAAGTTTACTAAAGGCCCCGAACAACTTGATGAAGTGATAGATATAACCGATAAAAATAAACTTGTTCTAGACAGCATGTCTTTAATGTATTTAATGCACATGAATATTGACTATAAGCACGATATTGCCGGATCAATCCTTCAGCTGGAGAATCCGAATGTTGCATCTAGTTGTGGCTGTGGTGAATCATTTAATATATTATAGTTTATAAATGATAAGGATAAAATATGAATACCAAACTTGCAGTAATGATTGGGGTAATAGTGGTGGCAGTAATAGTCACCATTGTTATGTTGACCAATTCAGTTATGTGTACTCCTCCCTGCATATAACATGAAAGAGGGGGGCTTAACGCCAGCACAAAAGGCAACCATGACATGGCGATGGATGGCGTTAAGTATTTACCTGCTCATATGTTTCTACGACTTTATGTTCGTACCGATATGGTATGGTATTAATCGACCAGATATTTCACTATTTATGGATATAATTAACAGTACAGATGAAGTACTAGTCCAACTGGAATTGATGAAGAAATTAACAGGGCAGCATAGTCCGTTTACTCTTATGGGTGGCGGACTATTCCATTTGGCATTCGGTGCGATTCTAACAGGTTCAGCATTAGCATCGAATAAATAAAAGGAGAATAAAATAGGGAAGTTAAATAATGGTAGATACAACTAATAACGATAAGATTAAATTTACATATAAATATATAGATGGAGGTAATCAAAACGAATCTAAAGATGAGGCAGAACAGTGGGGCCGCTCTCTATTTGGAGAATTAGATAATAACAAAATAGATACAGGTCATACTATTGCCAAAAATACTGACGTATTCAGTTTTGCTACAGTATATAAGTATATAAAAGAAGGTAAGAAAGTATCTAGACTAGGATGGAATAATCGACATATATGGATTATTTTGTATAATCAAAATAATAACCATTATAGAGGATTTGAAGATTTTATTGTTATAATGACTACCGAGGGTAAGTATGTTCCTTGGACACCCTCTCAAACAGATTTATTAACAGAAGATTGGATTTTAATTTAATGGAAATATTTAATATTGAAAAATTTGAAGAGGGTGAAGGTGATGCCTGTGTCAATAAATATAAGATTATAACCCCTCTTAACGCTGATTTTAGTGTAACATTAGATAGGGAAGATAACGCTAAGGTTATTGCAAATCAGCTTGGAAACTCCTTTCTTATGGGCATGGCATATACACAAGCTTTAACTGGAATGTCAATAAAACAGATAAGAGGTGATAATACACCTGACGCTGCTGCCACGAAAGCCTCTATGGAAGATTTAGCCGAAGAAGTTGTAACTGAGGAGGAGCAAGGGTTACAGAGTTAATAATAAAAATATTAAAAATAATATCGCCACGTATGCATTTTTTACTTGACAAGATGCTTTAAACACTATATAATATATAATATACGCTTGATTCAAAGTGCTACACCAATTAAAATTAATTTGAGCATACGAATAGTGTAATTTTATAACAATTATTTTGCCTCCGGTAATGACGAGTCCAGGCGACAAAAAGTTAGTCCGGGTAACAGAGTATTATTTATAGTCTGATTACTGACTCCATTACTGGGGGTAACTTTTATATTTCGTTAGCACTCTTTATAGCTGCGATTATCTTACTACTACTTTCTTTAATAAATGATTAAATCCCACAATAGAAAATTTAGGAGTTTTAATGGCTAACGATGATTTAATGGAAACTCCAAATTTAGGTCGTGGGGAACAAATTGATGTAGCAGCTATGGCTGCAGCAGATAGGGCCAGGACTGCTGCTTCAGAAACTCCAGTAGCCTTACAACTATTAAGTGCTCTAACTTCTAAGGCACCTCGCCGTACTTCACCAGATATACCCACTAGTAATAATTCTATATCTATGGCTTCTAAAGCTGGCATGAATGCTTTACAAAAAGCATTTACAGAATTTCCTAATCTTGTCGAGAACCTTGGATCTGAAACTAAGGCTTTTCGTATTGTTCACGATTTAATGGGGGCTGTAAGCCCCTTTATGCCATCTGGTGATACAAATGTTAAAAATATTACACCTTCTCAGGAAAGTAAATTAATAGATGGTATTGAGGCACTAGATAACGCTTTGCCACAGGGACAGTCTGAAGAGAATATTAGATTAAATACTAGACGTAATCCATACTCTCCAGAAGCTCTAGGTGGCAGGAGTATAAGTGCTCCTAGTCCTATAAGTACTCCTAGTCCTATACGTCCGCTTGCACAGCCACCACTTCCTCCTCCCTCTCCTCCTCCTCCTCAGATAAGGCCACAACTACCAGCTGGTCCACCAATGCAAGCTCGTAGACCTCCAGTTAGTGCTCCAGTTAGACCTCCAGTTAGTGCTCCAAGTTCTATACCTATGCCTACAGTACCTACTGGCCTCCAGTTAGTGCTCCAAGTTCTATACCTATGCCTACAGTACCTACTGGTCCTGCCATTAATCCTATGCAACAAGGCATTGCTCCTGCTGCCCCGCAGAGAGCGCCAATTACTGCAACAGGTCCAGGTTATGCCGGTGGTGTACCTGATGCTGCTACGAAGCAAGAAATGGACGCTATTTCTAAAATAATGAAAGATCCTGAGCTAATGAATAGCTTTCGTGAAGCATTTGATGCTGCTACAAGATCTGGAAAAGCAACCTTTGAATGGCAAGGACGTATATTCCAAACTAAACCTCCATCTGGTGGACCTTCGACGACTGCTCCAGCACGGCGATAATTATGCCTACTATGCCTCGCCATCCTACTACTGGTAAGCGTATGCGTAATAAGTCTACTGGGCGAAATTATCGCACAGAGTATGATAATTACCAAGGGAAACCAAAACAGATTAAAAATAGAACTAGTAGGAATGCGGCGCGCTCTACTCTTATGAAAGAAGGGGCTGTTGCAAAGGGCGATGGAAAAGATGTAGCGCATAAGAATAATAAATCTACGGATAATAAGCGATCTAATGTGAAGCCACAAAGTAAATTTGCTAATCGTAGCTTTAAAAGAACTAGTACTGCTAAAATGGCTAAAAAGAAAAAGAAATAATGAAGACACCAGAAAATGATCAGCAAAAATTATTCTTTGATCTTGTTGCAGCAGGTACGTCTGTACGGGATGCAACTGTAGAAGCAAATTATACATATAGATATGGATATGAACTTATAAGAAATTATAAGGAATATCTTCTAGATTGTGTTGAGCAGCAGTTAGTGCTCCACGCTGGAAAGGCTGCTAAAATTCTTACTGATGGCTTAAGTTCCGAAGGAACTGATATGCACGAAAAGACCCATACTACTAATGCCAAAGATATTTTGGATCGTATAGGGTTAGTAAAAAAGGATCGGCTGAATGTAACAGTCGATAGTTCGAGTGGTTTAGTTATTATACCAAGTAAAGTAAATATAAATGGCAATAAAGACGAGGAATAGAACTTCCTCAACTGTGCCTTTTGGATATGTTCTGCATCCAGAAAATGATCATTTAATTATTGAGAATGATCAGGCTCAGAAAGTACTACGAGAATTACGGGAAAAAGGTAGAACTCTCAGTTTACGTGAGGCATCTCGTTATGTCGAAGCTAATACTGGACGAAAACTTACTCCTAGAGGTGTAAAGAAAATACTAGATAGGAGCTACTAAATTTGTTAGGCTTCAAAAATAATGTTATATAAATTTAATAAAGTAAATTAAGGAGACAAATTATGGCGAGTATTACTACTGACCCGCATGAAGCCTACGTGCTTAGAGTAGATTCTGCGGGACTTGATCGAAATGCTACTAATGTTGTAGCTGCTGCTGGCTCAGCAGCTTCTGGTGCTACTGCGATTACGGCTTTTAATAATATTGTTACAGGTGCCACTGGTGCTACTGGTGTAGCATTACCAGCTGCTGCAACTAATGGTGGACCGTATACTATTACAAATGATAATACAAATTACGCTCTGTTGGTTTATCCTGTCAGTGGCGGAAATGATAATATTAATGACCTGTCCGAAGACACGGCCTTTTATCTTAGCCCGCGTCAGACCGCTGTATTCTCGGCTACTAGTGCCACTAAGTGGTACGCAGACCGTACTAAGAATCAACCAACACGAGAGACTCATTTTGAAATCTTTGATGATTTCACAAATGCAGCTATTTCTTTAACTGGCGTTGTGCCTGATAACTGGATTACCTTTGCTGGTAGTGATGGTGATGCTACTGCTGCAGCAACAACTGCTGGTGTACCAGAAGGTATCATTACTATAGGATCTGGTGATGGGGACAGTACTAATGATGCTAGTGTCCTTAGCTTAATTCTTCTTTCTAAGGGTTCTTTGGTAAGTCTTGGTACTACTGTTATGGAAGCCCGCGTTTCTACTAGTCATGTTACTGGGTGTACTATTAATGTTGGTTTATCTGATAAACTTGCAGAAAGTTCAGAAAACCTACTGCATCTTGCCAATAGTGGTACAGTTGCAGACGGTGGCCTAACCGTAGCCAATGTTGCACTGTTCTTGTTTGATTTTGATGCTACTGCCAATACTGTATGGCAGGTTTCATCTGAAAATGCGGGTACAATTGGTGCATCTGCTGCTGAAACATCAACCGGCGTTACTACGACAGCAGATAAATACTATACTTTACGTATTGAAGTTGATGAAGATGGTGATGCTAGGTTCTATGTTAATGGTGTTTTGACTAATACCGTAACCACAGCTGTTGCTACTACAGCATTGCTCATTCCGTTTATTGGAATGGATTCCGCAGTTGATGCGCAAACTAATACTGATCTATCAATAGACTACATCTACTTTGCTGGTGCTAGACCTGCAACACAATAACAATAAGGAGTTATCATGAGTACAGGAATGCAAAATGCGATTTCACGGACAAGTCAGTCGTTCGCACAATACTATGATGCGAATGTTCGTGGAAATGTATACACATTCGGTATCAGCAATACACCTCTAGTAGCAGCTAATGCAGTTGCTACTGGAGTAACTGCTACTTCTAAACCTGTTATTGGGCTTTGGAATGACACTGGTACTGGAAAAAATCTAGTAGTACTAAATGCTACTGTTGTTGCTACTGTGGTTGACGATACAGCTGTAGCTCCAGGTGGATTTACTTGGTATAAAGATACATCAGAATCATCTATTTCGACTGGTAGTACTCCTGTTAATTGTTCTACTTTAGCATCGTCTGGCTCAGTTGCCAAAGCATTTGCAATGAGTACTGCATTGACTGGTCTTGGTGGAAGTCTTGGAATTCTTCGTCCTTCACCAATTACTATTCTGAATGCTGCTGGTCCGGGTACTACTATTACTCAGCCACAAGGTGTGTCAGAAGATAGAATTGATGGATCAATTATTGTACCACCAGGAGGAGTTCTCTCCCTGATGAATATGCTATCTACAACTACCGTTGATCTTTCAGTTAGTATCACTTGGGCTGAAGAGAATATTACAAGCTAAATAATTGGGGGTGTCCTTATGGCACCTCCACTTTATCTATGGTAGAAAAAATTGCAGAGACAAAAAAACGACAGTATAATTTTAGTTCAAAGCATAAAGCTAAGCTTTCTGCTGCAAGATTACTTAAACGCACTAAAGATGATGCTATTAAAGCTGCCAAAGCTGCTAAGAAAGCCAAAAATAAATTAGCAGCTTCTAAGAAGAAGCTTGCTGCTACTAAAGATTTTTCTGATAAGTTATCTGGTAAAAGTAAAGTTGGATATGTAGTTACTGATCTCGAAGATGCTACACCAACAGCCCAAACAATTATTGATAGTCCAGATACAGATGTTATCTTTAGACCAAATGCAGGAGCACAGGAATCCTTCTTAGCAGCGCCTGAAAAAGAAGTGCTCTATGGCGGAGCAGCCGGTGGTGGTAAATCATACGCTATGTTGATTGATCCACTTCGGTATATTCATAATAGAAATCACAAGCCGATTCTACTGCGTAAGAGTATGCCAGAGCTTCAAGAGCTTATTGATAAGTCCCATGACTTATATCCTAAAGCTTTCCCAGGAGCAAAATGGAATCAACAAAAGTCTCGTTGGACCTTTCCATCCGGTGCTGTATTTATTATGAGTTTCGTGGAGAATGATCTTGATGTGCACCGTTACCAAGGACAAGCTTTTACTTGGATTGGTGTTGATGAATTAACTCACTATGCTACACCCTATGTTTGGGATTATCTACGCTCTCGTCTTCGTACTACAGACAAAAGTATCGAGACATATATGAGAGCAACAACTAATCCCGGTGGTATTGGTGGTTGGTGGGTTAAGAAGATGTTTATCCATCCTGCTCCGTATAATGAATCTTTCTGGGCAACGGATATTGAGACTGGAGATATTTTACGTTATCCACAGCTTGCAATTGTAGACCAAAAGTTACGTGGACTACCATTATTTAAACGACGATTTATTCCTGCTAGATTATCTGATAATCCATATCTTATGCAGTCGCCAGAATATCTGGCAATGTTATCCTCTCTTCCAGAAGTACAACGAAGACGATTATTGGAAGGAGATTGGGATGTAGCTGAAGATACAGCCTTTCCTGAGTTTGATCATAAGGTCCATACCTGTGAACCTTTTGAAATTCCCAACCACTGGAAACGGTATAGATCTTGTGATTATGGTTATGTAGCCCCTTCTGCTGTTTTATGGTATGCAGTTGCCCCCAATGGAACAGTATTTGTATATAGAGAACTCTATCAAAAAAATTTAGACGCAGACGCACTAGCTGAAAAGATTATTGAACTAGAATGGAATGACCCTGGAATACTTACTGGCCCATTAGATACTGAGAGTTGGGCAGAACGCGGTCAACGCGGACCAAGCATCGCTGAGACTATGATTCAAGCGGGCGTTAGATGGACTAAAACAGATAAGAGTAAAGGTAGTAGAGTTCGTGGTAAGATTGAGCTTCATCGAAGGTTAAAAGTTAATAGTTATACCGATGAAGTTGGAGTAAAGATTTTCAGGAATTGCAGAAATCTAATTAGAATTATGCCTATTCTGCCTCTTGATTCTTCTAATGCAGAAGATGTTGATACTAAGTTTATTGAAGATCACTTATATGATTCATTTAGATATGGTATGAATAATCGTCCATCTTACACTCTATACCCGGACGAACAGAAATATACATTAGAACAACCTACACTAGTAGATACTAAGTTTGGTTATTAAATATGCCAAAAATATTAGAAGATCTTGTTAAAAAATTATTAAGAAAAGGTAAATCTAAGAGTACTGCTTATGCAATAGCTACACGTCAGTTGCAAAAAACTGGTAAACTTAAACCTAGAACTAAGAAACTAACTAAACTTAAAACTGTAAAATTAAAAACTAAATAAGGATACTTAATATGCCTAATTTTAAAATTGATGATGGTCGCACTGCTGGTTCCTTCAATAAGGATACGAAGGCTGGTTATGATCATCGTGATACTAAGACTAAGCCTCTTGCAAAGGGTTATACCAGTAATTTTAGTGAGGCTTATCCCACTAAGAGTGTTGCTGAGAATGACAATGAGTTTAAGCGTATGGCAGAAGATCATTCACTTGCAAAGGTGTATAAGAAAGCCTCTTATCCTAATGTAACCTAGCACTAACCTATGGATGCTGTAGTAGCATATTCTGGTGGTGTCGAAGGCATCGAGCCAGAGGATATAAAAAAGTCTATTAAAGAGCAGGAAAACTCTGATATAAATATTCCTGCTGTTATAGGTGTAGTCTTAGCTCGTTACGAACGGGCAAAGACTGCTAAGCTATCCGCTGAGGCTCGTCACCTAACGGCCTATGAAGATTATCGTGGGATTGTTAATACTCAACGTAACTTACGTAGAGATGAAAAATCTCAAGTCTTTGTTAAGATTGCTAAGTCTAAAACTTTAGCTGCCTATGGCCAGATTAATGAAGTATTATTTGGTAGTGGCAAATTTCCAATTGGAGTATTTGCAACTGAACGCCCAGAGGGTGTTGCAGAATACGCCCATGTGGCTAAAGAGGATGCACCAGAAGAAGAGCCTACAGAACTAAATCTAGAATTAGACTTTGGTTATCCTGGGGATGGTAAGAGAGAGAATGAAAATATTCCTCCTGTACATTTCCTGGGTGGATTACGTCAGAAGTTTATGGAGGGAGTTGCTAAGTTTAAACCCGGCCCTGCTCCAACAGATGAATCACAGATTAGTCCTGCCAAGGCTTCTGCAATAGAAATGCAGAAGACTATTAAGGATCAGCTAACAGAAACTAAAGCATCAAGAGAATTTCGTAAATCTAACTTTGAACTATGCCTATATGGTACTGGAATTATTAAAGGACCATATAATACAACTGAAATTGTCCCTTCATGGCGAATAGTTGTTAGTGAAGATGGAGAAACTGAGAAAGAGTACGAACCCAAAACAAAGTTAATACCTGCTATTTCTCATGTATCTGTTTGGAATGCTTTCCCAGATGCTGGTGCTACTGATTCTTTTGACTTAGATCATTTTATTGAACGTCATAAAATGACGAAGAGTATGCTTCGTCGTCTACGTAAAATGCCATACTTTAATATAGGTGCTTTAAACACTGCGATTTCTCAAGGTCCAAATTATATTAAACAACACTATGAAAATAGTCTTGGATATGATGACAATGATGATCAGGTAGAAGAGACACGCTATGAAGTACTTGAGTATTGGGGTACACTAGATAAGTCTATTGCTCTTGAAATGGGTATGGACGGAATTGAAGAACTTACCGAGTTAGACGAAGTACAGGTTAACATATGGGTTTGCAATAATCAATTATTGCGCATGGTCATTAACCCATTTGAACCTGAGCGTCTTCCTTATAACTGTTGCCCATATGAACGTGATCCACATGAATTCTTTGGTGTTGGTGTCCCTGAGAATATGGCTGACAGCACCATGCTAATGAATGGCCATGCACGTATGGCTATTGATAACCTTGCTTTATCAGGTAACTTGATATTTGATATTGATGAGTCTGCTCTTGTACCAGGACAGCCTACTGATATTTATCCAGGTAAGATTTTTCGTCGCCAGTCTGGTGCACCAGGACAAGCAATACACGGAATTAAGTTCCCGTCTACTACAACAGAAAATCTTGCCATGTTTGATAAATGGCGTCAGATTGCTGATGAAGAGACTGGCATCCCGTCCTATAGTCATGGGCAAACCAGAGTTCAAAGTACTACTCGTACTGCTGCTGGTATGTCAATGCTTATGGGTGCAGCTGCTCTTAATATTAAGACAGTTGTTAAGAACATTGATGATTATCATTTGAAGCCTCTTGGAGAAGGATTCTATTACTGGAATATGCAATTCAATCCTGATGTACGTATCCAGGGTGATCTAAGAGTTAAGGCTCTGGGTACTGATGCTCTGATGCAGAAGGAAGTGCGTAGTCAAAGGATTCAACAGTTCTTACAATTAACTGGCAATCCTATGTTGGCACCATGGATTAATCCGGGGCCATTACTAAAAGAATACGCATACTCACAAGACTTAGATCCAGAAGAAGTTATTAACGATCTTGATCAAGCAAAGGTAATTGCTGAACTCATTGGTAAGGCATCTGCTATGGGTGGATTACCAGGTCAGGGTGGACCACCTGATCAAGGTGGACCATTAAGCCCTAGTAATCTAATGGCTGGTGGTATGGCAGAACCAGGCGGATCAACTGGTACAGGAAATGGTAATATAGGTCCAGCTAATGTAAAGCTACCAGGAGAGAGTGGCTTCTCTGGAAATGAAGGAGATAATAGTGGCAATATCCAAGCTCCTACTCCCCAGCCTCAATAATATAGCTCATTCTCCTGATTGGCCTAATTTTTTACTCTATCTAGATGAATTAGAGAAATTACAGAGGGGTGTTCAAGATACATCCTCTAATAATCAAGACTTATATCAGGCACAAGGGAAAATGAAATTGATTAATCAACTAAGAGCCTTATCTGACACTGTAAAAAACGAATTTGCTAATAACAAACAGGACGATACGCATGGCTGATCAATTAGACGAAAGAGCAACTAACAGTCTCCGGCGTAGAGGAGACACAACTACGAGTGCATACCGTACTTCTACTGGTGCTCTATATTATAGTACTACTGGTCCACGAGATCGTCCTAGTCTTGTTTCCGCAGTACAACAAAATGGCGGTGGTACTACTCCTGGTGATGGTACTACTCCTGGTGATGGTACTACTCCTGGTGATGGTACTATTGTTGATCCTGGCCTCCCTCCATCTGATCCTGACCATCCAGAACATAATGTGTGGGTAAAGGAGCAAGAAGAGATCGCACAAAGAATCGAGGAGGAGGAGGCTCATGAAAAAGAATCTAGACTAGATGAAGAAGAGCAAGAAATTAATGAAGATAATTTACAGGACTTCCTAGGCTCTATACCTGGTTCCTATGAGCGTTCAAATAAGATTCCTTCATTCGTACTAGATGCTTTATCTATTGGTCTTTTTCGTTCTCCTCTACCCGGAAAACTTGCCGATAAATTAGTTTATGGAACTCAAGAAGAACAGGATGCTGAGCAAGCAGAACGAGATAAAATAAATGCTCTTAATTGGTTTGAAGATGCTGATGGTGATATCAGAAGTTTAATTCCACTTAAAAACGCACAGGGTGATATCTTCTATCAAACTGAATATCAATATAATAAGCAGAGAGAATTAGCGTGGAAAGCCCTTGGTAGCCCTAGTCTTGCGCAACTAGAAGCACAAGTAGGCGAGGGTAAAAAGTACGAAAGTGTTATCGATTTAATTAATAGCAAAATGTTTGAGGATATAAATGGTAGGTCTTTTGTAGTTGGTAGTGGTAGTCGTCCTAGTACTGGTACCACTCCAACTGATCAAGAACTAAACGCCGCTAATACTGCTGCTACTAATGCTATTAATGCTACTAATGCTGCTAATAATGCTGGTGGAGCAAGTATTGCTTTTGGCTCCCCTGATCCTAGTTGGGAACCTCCTGTAGGGCCTTTTGCCCAAATTGGAGAGAGACTTGGCAAGTTTTTGGGCTTTGGTGACGAGGATGATGTTACTGATGCTGGTACTCCTGCTGTTATTTCTGGCCGTGATGCTAATTTAGATCTGCTACAGAGAGAAGTTGATGCGGCTCAGGCTGCTGCTCCTGCTGCTCCTACTGCTGTTCGTACTCCTAGCACAGGCTGGGATATAATAAGTGCACAGCAGTTTCACCCAGCATACTACGGGTCTACTAACTTTCGTAGAAATAATCCAGCCGTTAATGCATTATATAACCGTAGGGATGCTCTTGCTGCTGCCGGTACTCCTTTTACTCCTGAAGAATATAGGGATGCTATGGCTATAGCACTTGCAACCGATGCTGAAGCTAGAAACCAAGCTATTGCTGCTCCTCTTGGTTTTGGTGAAGCTGCTCCTACTGAGGCTGATGCTCCTACTGCTCCTACTACTTTTGAGCCTGATGCTATGGCAGCGGCAGCTGAAGGTGATTATATTCCTCCTCCTGCTGTTACTCCTGGTGCTCCTGATTTTTTTAGTAGTATAGGTAATATACCTATATCACCAAGTCCTATTCCGCCTATTCGTGAGTTTGAGCCTGGTTTTATCCCGCCACAAGAAACAGGACTTACACCTATTCAGCAGGCTCAGGCCTTGGTAACAGAGGCTCAGGCCTTGATAGCTCCTGAGCCTGCTCCTTTAGTAGCTGCTCCTCCTGTTCTTACTGAAGAAGACGATTATATTGCTTACCAATTAGAGCAAGATCAATTAGAGCAAGATGAAGAGGATCGTCAAAGGGAAGCTGAAGAGGCTATTGAGACTGAACGCCAAGCTGCGGTTGCTGAGGCTGAGGCTGAGCAAGCTGAAGCAGGATTTTTTGATTTTGCTGGAGGTGGGCTAGTTAAACGTAATCCTTATAAAATGGCAAATGGTGGTTTAGTTAGTGCTGATACTAGAACCGATCAAGAAAAAGAGTCTGATAGAATACGGGGAATCCTATTAAATATACCGAATTACGTTAATCCATATAGAGGAAAGACTCCACAACAAATATTAACTTCTATACCTGGCCGCATCAACAGAGAAGGTATACTTATCCCTCCACAATTTCAACCTGCTAAAAGGAGTAACATACGTCGAGAGAATCAACGTCGTTCTTGGAATGCTAACCATCCTGATGATCAGATAACCCCGCAAGAAATGCATGCTGGTCCTGCTCCTGTTGCTGCTCCTATTCTTCCTGCTCCTCGTCCTGCTTATAGTCCTGCTCCTA
>VTLG01008831.1_pt1 | contig 27995 bp, 25 predicted proteins | sample 4694571 | NCBI WGS metagenome assembly VTLG01 (sample SAMN12604809, study PRJNA352737) | marine metagenome | biome: ENVO:00000447; feature: ENVO:00000209|ENVO:00000569|ENVO:01000036; material: ENVO:00002151; isolation source: viral sequences binned using virsorter ...
TGATTGATTGCTTTTTGAAGTTTAGATCTAATGCTGCACATAGATCGTCTGCCCAACCTTGTACTCTTTCTTCGAGTGTTGCAGGTGCGGTTGCTACTGTCATGTGTCTCCTGTTGTTTATATTACTATTATAGTATGAATCATGCGGATGTGCAAGCTATTGTGACACTAATTTAATCGTCCCAATCGTCATCCCAATCCATTTCTTCCTCTTCACCAAACATTATCTCATAACTCTCCGCATCTTCCTCATCAAAGTGATTGATATGCCACTGTAATACGCGATATCCTTGCAGACTACTGAATGTTATGGTACTATCTCCCTCATTCATAGCGAACCCACGCTTCAACCACTCCGTTAGTTCATGCTCTGGGTATGCTGCTATCATCATATCGAGTAACTCCTCGAACCTATCACGTTCAAGATGCTTATACTCTAGCGGAGGATGATCCAAATGATCTTGCCATACTGGTGTCCTTCCGTCCTCTATGAACATCATCGCTCAAATACCTCAATGTCCTTGGATAACCATTGATGACAATAGTTGATTAGCTCCTCTTCTAGTGACATGGGTTCGTTCATAAACTCTATCAGGTAACCTGGTTTCTCAAATTCTAACACATCAAATTCAGATTTGGCAACTCTGGGTGATCCTTCCGAAATATTCTGTTCACCGAACTTACAATTCTCCGTAGGTACGAGTATGGACTGTGGAGATAGTGGCATAAACATGGTACTGCCCTTGCATTTATGCACTAACCTACGCAATAACGGTATCTGATCCGCTTCTGGATCGGCACCAATACAGATAGCACTACCACCTTCGGTCAATGATGTGAACCTAGTCATCCCAGACACACGAAAACTGAGGTTAGCACCAGGTCTATACCTCAGATACTGCGGATACCTTGCTGTTTCACTCATCCATACACCATTAGGAAACACTAAACACCTACTATGCATATAGAATCGCATCACATAATCAACGGGAAAGTCCTTATACTCCCGTTCAAACATACCCTTGACCATATCAAGGTGTTCTTGTTTGATATAATGTCTGTACTCTTCTGGGTCATCCCCGAAGAACTTGAAACCTTTACCGCATCCTTTATGATATAGAACTGTGAGACCATCTAAGTGATCATTAACAGTGTATTCACACTTCATATTTTACCTATCTACAATTTCTATTAGTCCTTCTTCTATCTGATTCAACCATGATTGCACGAACTGTCCGACATCAGGTTCCTCTTTTACTCTGAACTCCACAATGATTGTAGGTTCATTCACTGTGATCTGCACAGTGTCTGGTTCTGATATTGGAAATGCGTAGTGTGCGAACACCTTGGTCTTATGATAGTAGATATCGTTCATTGCTACTATTATACTACCACTTTCACTTGGTGTAAAGCTATCGTGTTCTTCTATGTAATGTACCTTTCTATTACATGCACTCAAGTCCTCCATACCTGAACACGCAACATGTCCGTCGGCTTCCATTGATACCAGTCTATTCAAACCAGGAAAACGGAAGTGAGTATGTGAACCCTTATGGTATAGCAATGATTTGTGTGCTGGTTTTAATGAATCACTTCTCCATGTGCTATTGAACGATACAGTACGATGATGTACTTGATAAGTAACACCAACTTCACGGATAATATCCTCATAACCTGCTACCTTGCCCTTAGGATTGTTAGCAATGTGTGCAGATATAATATCATCCTGTGTCTCTACCATAATTTCAGTGGTAGGATCAGGGTCGTTGCCAAATACTTTCTTACCCTTACGTGCATTATTACATGCAAATACACTAACACCAAACTGTGCTATTGATTTACCGAATGTATACTGTGCAATTCGGCTATCCTGTGTCTCTGCAATATTGTCCATACTACTCCTCTTCGGATAGTGCTTTGCTTAATGCTTCAAACTGCTCGTCGAAATCATCTTCACTGTACACATTTACAACTGTGGTGCCTGATACCACTGGATCTACGTTCTGTATATCTTTCTTTGCCATTGATTCCTTATGCTTCATCAACTCTTCCGTTGACACTGAGCTTACCACTCCAAGTAAACCAGATAATACCAACGTAGTTGATGACATATCACATTCATTCAATCTGCTCTGTTGAACAGCATTGTATACGTAATCTGCTATTTGATACCTCAATGGTTCCTCTGTCTCTGGTTTGAGTGAATCTAAATCCAAATTAATAGGACCATACCACTCATCATTGTTGAGTTGACCATCGTTATACCATACCTCAAAGGTTCTTTCCTCTGGGTTGTAGTTCTCACATTTAAACTGGGGTGCTACTTCACTATCCAATCTAAACTGAGGATCTATATCTTCTAAAGACATAATTGTTACCTATGTGTTTTGTGTACCGCCCCTAAGGTCGCCATCTCCCGATCCAACCTGAGCATATCTATGATTTATACCGACAATGGCGTATCCTTTAGTTCCACCACTACCACCATTGGTAGCACCTTGACCATTTTGTCCAAGGTTTCCACCTGCACCACCTGACTGTGCTCCGCAACCACCGTCGCTGCCACCGCCACCGCCACCAGTTTCGGTACCGTTGTTACCACCATGTTTACCTTGACCGCCTGGATATCCAGCACCGCCACCTCCTCCACCACCGAGGGCTTGAGAGAATTGTTGATCAAAGCCTTCACATTGATTGCCTTTCATACAACTATAATAGTATGTATTTTGATAGGTGCACTGTGCGGTGACTCCACCACCGCCTCCACCACCGCCACCAGCGATCATGCCTGCGTTGTCGAGAATGAATGGTGTACCACCTGAGTATACTCCATCCATACCAACTGCACCATTTTGTCCTCTATTACCACCATTGCCACCTGACCCAGATATTTTTCTACCTGAGTTTACTCTGAGATATACCTTACCAGAAAAATTACCTATGTTAACTCTCTTACGTGAACAGTTTATAGTGATCGCACCCTTGATAGGACCTGAACTATATCCCTGTCCACTTAAGTATGAACTCAATGAGAACTCATCTTGACTGTTAGTACCATCAACATAATTGAATAAGAAATGTTCACCTTCATGGACTGTTCTCCATGAACCACCTTGTTTTACATATACTCCTTTAGTAGTTCTCCATGAACCACTATGCTTAATTGATACAGTCTCAGCAGTACGCCATGCACCACCTTCTTTCACATAAGCATGGTTGCCAAGATATCCTGCGATCGTATCGGAATAAGGAATTGCCATAATTTATTATATCCTATTAGTACTTATAATGGATGTCTCCATCGTTTCCACCCGCAGGGTTACCAGTTCCAATTGTCCTTACACCATATGCGTTTTGTGATGCTGTACCGAATCCATTAGTTGAAGTTATGTTAGCACAAGCAATAGTTGATACTGTCAATGTGTTAGCACTTGGATTAAAGAAAAGAGATCCATCATCTTTCTGCAGTCCCATGTTAGCAGAGTTTGCAGTTGCTGTGGAGTCAGTGAATACAATAGGATAATTGTTTGCTGCGTTTGTCTCAGTAACATATACTTGTGTTGCAGATCCTGCATTACCTGAAGTATCCTGATTACCTGAACTATTAACACCTGGTAGTGTTATATCAGCACCACCGTTGAACGATACACCACCAATAAGTCTTCCAGTTTGTAATAGAGTTGCAGTTGCAGCGTTACCAGTACAACTTCCAGATGAACCAGTTACGTTACCAGTTACGTTACCTGTGATGTTAGCAACTGCTAGTGAAGTAGGACCACTGATAGCGGTACAATGTACTGTTCCCCATTTCTGAGTTGATGATCCTAAGTTATAAGTAGCTCCAGTACCATCAGGTATGATGTTACTGTTAACCTCAGCATTAAATGTGACGAGATCAGCTGCAGCATTACCTAGAGTTGTATTACTGTTAACAGTCAGACTACCTGCAGTAGTGATGTTACCAGATGCTGCGGCTATAGTAACCTTATCAGCATTTGATGTATTTCTAACTTTAAAATCGTTATCAACAGTCAGTGTTCCTTCAAGTTGTAAATTACCTGAGACTGTTAGATTACCACCGAGTGTTGTATTACCACTGTTAACATTTAATGCACCAGTACCAGCTATGTCTATACCTAGTGTACTACCGAATGTTAAATCACCTGCTCCACTACCATCAATGGTAAGGTTAGCAGTATCAGTCAAACCAAACTTGATCCATGATTGATCAGAGTTAGACCAGTACCATCCTAAGTTTTCACCACGAGTGATGTTGTTAAGTAATCCATAGTCACCATTGTTAACTGCTTGTGCAGCACTTGGTTGTCCTGTTACTATATCAATTTGCTTAGATACATTACCTTCCTTAAGGATTAGTTTCTCAGCTGATACTGAGCTCTCTGCTACTAAGTCTTTTCTTACAGTTAAGAAACCATTGATAACTGTTTCTAGTGTCTCTGAATCGACTGTGATCTTATCCCTAACAATGATCTCATCAAATACAGGACGTAAGTTTGCTGTCTCACCAACGATTGATAGTGATGGAGTATCAAGTGATGCTTCCTCACCAGTAACAGCAGAAATTCTTGTGTTACCTATAAATAGATCACCGTTACTGTTTAAACCAGAGTAGAATGCAATACCTCCGTTCTCTTTCTGAGACTGTGCTAATAAAGTTTCCTCGTCAGTTAGAACTCTATTCTGTACGGATGGGAGACCAGTTGAATAGTTACCTGGTCCAAAACCTACATATTCAAACGTATGGTTTCCTGATCTTAGGATTGACGGACGACGCAGTTCTGTCTGTGTACCACCTGTATTATTAACAGGTATCATCCTTTCGTTTATATCTACCTCTGCACTCTCTCCATCTCTTGCTTCAAGTGTGATGAAGTTAGCAACAGAACTATCACCAGTAGATGAGTTTACATAAGCATTTCTGTTCTCAATAATATAGTCAGCTATAACCTCTTTGGTTATTGATAGTGACTTATCTTCTGTAGTACCATCAGTTGTAGTAACTAAACCAACAACAGTATTAGATGCAATAGATGTTGCTTCGTTTGGATCCTCTGTTGGATTATCCTTATCCAACTCAGGATACAAGTTATTGATATTCTGAGAGAATGAGAATGTATCAACATTACTATTGGTTGGTGCTACACTACCCTTGATAACGGTCATGTAGTAGATACCATTTTGGACTGACTTTTGCAGTTCCTGTTCAGTCTTGATATCGTAGATATAATATACATCCCCGTATGACTGTCCCGTAGGTACGTTCCTTGGTTGGATAACGTAACCATTGATAGGTTCTCTTGATAGAGCTGCAGGTGAGCTGTCTACTTCATATCTGACTCTATATGTCCTGTCTCTAGATGATCTATTGTCAGGAATACGTTGCATGTATGATGCACCAGTGAATAGTGCATTAGCATAGAATGTATCAGTACCAAGATGATAGTGTATACCCTTATAACCTGTGGATGATACAATATTACTACTTGATGTTGCTGCTGTTGATCTTACATACCATGTGTTTAGACCTGCATCAAACTGCAATGGATGATTTGGGTCACCTGGTACAAATGACTGTGTAGTTACATTTGTAAATACATTATCAGTTGGTGTTGCTGAACCATCAGGTGATATGAGAGCAGCGAAGGTGACTGTATTTGAACTCTCAATCAATGAAACATATAATACGTCTTGCTTACGTGCACCAATATTGAAACCTTGTAGTTTATATGGAGGTTTAGTTGCTTCAGAGTTATATCCATAGAGATATAATCTTGTGTTTACAGGTCCCACATATGTCCATGTGATTGCACCATCAGATACTGTACCACTTGTATGTGTAGGTGCAGTAGTACCACATGTAACTGTACCACTTGCTGCAGCTAACTGAGCCGAGTAGTATGCGTTACCATTGTAGTAGCAACTGAACTGAGAGTTAGCATTGAATCCTGTACTTGCAGACCATAGTTGGTTACCTGCTGTAGCATTATATTGTATCTTTTGTACGTCTAGTGCGATGTATCCAACAGGAATTTCATTTATAGTACTACTAAAAGCAACTTCAGATGTATTTGTAGTACCTCTATAACCTCTGTTTAGAGTCAGTACACCCGTTGTACTGTTGACTGCATCAACTTTATATGTCTCAATATTATCAATAGTATTGAAACGTGCATATGATCCTTGTGTTATACCATGATTACTGTCAGCTGGCGTTGGAGTAACAGTCTTACTGTCCTGAGTAATATTGAAAGTATAACCACCGACTGAACCATATGTTCTCGCTAACTTCTTAGGAGGTATAATATGTGTAATCTTACCAGCTTTATCCTGTGTAAATGGTGCTGCCTTAAATCCTTTTGCTCTTAACGCACAGGATCCGAAGTTTGAGTTAGAGTTGGTAATCGACTGATCCCCACCGCTAAGGGCAACGAAGTGATCAGCAAAACCAACAGCGAAAACAGAAACAGCTTGGATAACTGCATCATTAGAGACCTTAACATGGAAATTTCTGTATGATGTCTTGTATATAGAGTCCCCATCAGTGTGTGAACCTTGAATATATGCAGATCCATCCCATTTTATGAAGGCATTGTCATCTTTCTGTAGTGATACACCAGTAAACTGGGCAACAACCATGGATTTGAATCCAGTTGACTTGGCACCATCAGCGTGCATACCTTGCATACCCCATGTACTACGGAGTGAGCAGTTGAATATGTATGGTGAAGAACTATCTACGTTATCAACTTCTACTTCAACAGTGGATCCAGTTGCAGTTGGGTTACCAGATGGTGCACCTGTGCTAGGATCTTTAATAATATATCTGAATGTTGTAGTAGTTGGTATCTCACTGATATAATATGATCCATTGAATCTAGATGCATCAGTGCCTGTTACACCACTAATAAGAACAGGAGTATTAACAGAGAAACCATGAGGTGTTGTAGTTGTAACCTCAGCAGTTGTTGTAAATACGTTTGTGTTAACGTAGTCAGTAACTACACTGGATACCTGTTTAGGACCTGAAGTATTAGGACCTACAATTCTATTTTCTTCTACCCTTGACTGTAGTTCATCAGCAGATAATACACTGGTAGAGTCAGGAATATCAGAAAATGCTTTAGCGATCTTCTGATAATATAAGTCTAGGTCTGTGACTGCAAGAGCAACAGATGAAGTATCAAGTACACTGGTTTGTTTGTTCGCACCATCAGCATACTCAAAACATGTAAGTTTGTGGTGTGAGAAAGTTGGAGGTGATGATGCACTTGGTTGTGCAGGATCTTTGTACACACCTGTGCTAGGACCATCAAAGAATGAGAACTGCCAGAAATAACATCCACCAGTTACACGGAAGATAGCACTGCCTTCAATAGCACCAGCAGCTGGATCAGGAACATATAACGGTCTTAACTTAGTCTTTCTTAGATCCATACCCACGATGGATGTACCTCTAGGTACAATAACACCACCTTCTACTGAGTTGAATCTATATAAAATATTATTTGGATTAGGATTACCACTGCCATCAACAAGGTCAAAATCACTAGCATTTGATAATTCAGAGATATCACTAGGAACGAATGCTTGTCCAGATGCATTTCTGCCTGGTCTGTTGTCTATAAAGTAGTCGCCAGGATATAATACAATACTAAATGCCTCGAATGCATCATTATACTGTCCGCTACGATATGAGAATCGTGCAGCTTCTAGTAACGCCCTCTGTATACTTTTGAAAGGACGGTTAGGTGAGTTACCTCTGTTGTCAAAACTATCTGATGCATCAAAATCATCAGAGTTGACATATAGGCAACGTCCAGTTTTTGATGTAAAGACGTTTTTTAGTCTTGTAAGTGCCATGAGTTTATGAAGCTAGCTCAGCAGTCTCCTCGAAACCAATTAAGGTTGCGGTAACAGCTGCGGTTGATTTAATATAGATTGACTGATAAGCACCAAGTACTATTCCACCCAGTTCAAATATATCTCCGTCATTAACTGACTTTCCTTTAACAAGGTACTGGTGTTCTTGTATCATTGATACACCAGACACCAATAATTCAACACCATTAGCGTCAATGAATTCAGTTGCAGGTGTTGAGTTCACTGCAGCAATTCTGTCAACAGTAGTACCAACAGGTCTATGACGATTAGTATGAGATCTTTGTAGGTTATTGTTACCCAATTCCCTTACCTCTTGATTCAAATCACCAAAATAACCTAGTCTATAGTCTAGATTATTTCTAAATTCATGATTATCGAAGTAAATTATACCTCTAAGGTTGTCCCAGAATTTAATTTTACCAGAATTACCTCTAGTTGTACCAGTACCTGCAAATGATGCACCACTGGAAGCAGTTGCACCAGAGTTTGTACCAGTATATTGGATGTCTCCAGATGCAGGATATAAAGCATTAGCATTTGCTAATCCTCTCACCCATAATCTATTGTTACTTGCATCCCAATACTGTACAGTTGCAGTCTGTGATGTTGGAGTCATGGCAGGATTTGTCCATGTTAATGGTTCACCTGCTGTGAACGTACCAGTTACACCACCAACATCAACGTATATTGATGTCGTGAACTGTCCGTTGGGGAATGAGAACCCAAGATAGTTTGTTGGTGCACCTGGTTGTGATGCTGCAGCATCTAATTGTATTACATCTGTCTGTTCAACTATACCTACGTCAACTGTGGCAGCACCACCAGTATTATTTGATATTAATAACTTTGCACTAACCATTGTTGCACCAGGACAGGTGTAGAATGGAAATTCTTGTGGAGCAACAGTAAGTGAGTTTGCAGCTCTTGTATCGTTTGTGTAAGGTGTTACTGTTGGGGTGAATGAACCAAGAACACCATTTTGCTTAGTAGCCATGGTTAATTAAAGGAATGGAAGTAGACTTTACCTCTGGAAGTACCCCCAGATGTATTTGCATTTAATGTTGAAGTTGCACCAGTTTGAGCATCAATAAGTAGGATTTCTCTGGCGGTTATCTTACCACCTGTGCCTGCAACAGGGTTGGTAGTAGTAACTGATAGATCACCGTCAATGTTTGAATCACCAGATACATCTAACTTACTTGAAGGAGACTTGGCAATACCTAGATTACCATTAGTATCTAGCACCATTTGGTCGGTGCCTGTATTGTCAGTAAAGTGTAAACCTATACCGACTACAGCTTTTTGTAGGATGAATTTACCTGCGGATCCATTACCTGCTATGATACTGGAACCTGTAGAATATATAGATCCTTCAACTTCAAGGTTGTATGTAGTTGGTGCTCTACCTACACCAAGTTTGGCAGCAGACGTTGATCCTAATTGAAAATTGCCTGTACCGTTTGCTGTGAGATTACCCCCGAATACAGCGTTACCACTAGCAGAAGCCAGAGTAAACTTATCTGTAGCGATAGTAATGTCACCGCTACCAGTGATGGATGTGACCGCATCAATTGCTCCTCCTATGTTTATACCAGTTGCGGATGTTGTTAAAATAGTTGAACCTTGGCGATTTAATTGTACCTCACCAGCATCAGACTTAAGAATGAAATCAGGATAATCTAAAGTACCACCAGTATGAACGATGCTATCACCCCATGTACTACCAATATCTAAGAAACCTACATATGCCCTATTAAATGGCTTAGCAGAGGTTCCTACACCAGTACCAAGAGCAGCAGCAGGTTCAAAACCAAGAGACGCGACGACTTTACCAGTAACATCTATGTCACCAGTAACTGTCATACCTTGCTGTGCAATAAGAGTATTAGCAAACGTACTGGAAGCACTAAATGTACTTGCAGCATTTATTGTAAGACTATCTGAAGCAGCATCACCAAGTGTAGTATTACCATTAACTTGAATGGTCTCTACTGATAGTGTACCACTGAACGTAGCATTATTAAGTGTTTTATTGTTTAAGGTTTGTGATGCACCTAAAGTGACTATGGTATCTGCAGCAGCAACTGCACCATTGGAAGGTAAGATATAGGTATGCTGAACACCTGTAGGTATGTCAGCAGTACTGAATCGAGCAACCTTAGTATTGTCTGAAGAGTTAGGTATTATGAATAGAGTATCAGTAATCGCCAAGATAGAACCTAGACGTATTTTACCTGTACCTTGTGCAGATATGGTAAAGTCCAAGTTCGTGTCGGATTGATCCTTTGCTTGTATATTAAGAGTACTTCCTACCTTCTGTAGGTTCAATCTAGCATTACCCATTGCTAGACCTATTTGTCCCTGTTCTTCAGAGAATAGACCTGTTTTTGTTTTTAACTCAAATTGTACACCAGGCACATCATATGTACCAGACGGTACTGCACGGAATATACTTCCTACTGCAGATCTTTTATTCTGATCGGTTGGGTCTGAGTTATCAAGTAATAAAAGAGTATCAGATGATGATACATCTCCAGAACTTAGTAATGTAAGGTCAGATATCTTACGTGTTGCCACACTTATCCCACAATAAAACGTTCAAGTATATTTATACATTCTTTTTGAAGTGAAAGAAACCTTCACTACCATGCCAGTACCCTTTATCCCATGTATGGTACCAATCCTTATATAATTTCGCTTTAGATTCTAATGGATTGCCTTTCCATGTACATCCTTCACATGAATTACCTAAAAAATAGTCCTCTTCCTCGATGTATGAGAAGATCATATCACATGCAGGATTCTTTACTATTATAATAGACACCTGTGCACCAAGAACTGTTGGTTCTGTGACTTCTACTATCTGTTCTCTGTATGGTTTGTGTGGAGAATAGTTATATCTTGATGTAGTTAGAAACTTACGATCTTCTATTCTTTCATGCTTCACATATATGTGTGCCCACTCTGTTGGATTTGATGCTGCCTGTGTCCAGTTGTCAAACTCACCTTCAAACCATTCACAGAATTTATCTATTTCCATTTGATCGGGCATTTCCCTTCTCTCACTCGTGACCTCATTACCTCCCATGCCTTGAATGGTGCAAAGTTCCTCAGTACTGAGGTCTGTTTGTTTAATTTATGCCAGTCCTCTGGTATCTCTTTTTGCTCCAACATGAAATTACCACCTCTGAATTTTAAATAGTATAATGGTGTCCCTCTCCTCAATCGAAGGTTGACATCAGTGTCTAATATTTTTAGACCAACCACCACTGGTCTGTGCCAATATGATATAGGAAATGTGCCAGGCACTAACTCAAATCCCTGTCTAGACAATAAAGGATGTGGGATCTGTTCCACCCATACATCTTTCTCGTTTGTCCAGAACACATAGTTCAACTTGAATTGAATCTCTGGATACTCTCCTTCTAACCACCTCTCACCAACATGAAAGTAATCATCATATGCTTTCTGTGTTAAGTCTGTGTTGATTCTCTTCTCTTTTGTATCAACCTTCATACCTAAGTCGAATGGTTGTTCCACCACCCACATATTTTCTGTATATTCCTTCCATGCAGGACATTTTGAGTGATCGTACTCTGGGTCATAACCTGCCCGAAATTTTTTTGGAGTTTTCATGAACTCATCAGGCAGTTTTGCCTCGTGATCATCTCCAAACCAATAGTTCCAGTATACCTTTTTCATTTCTCAAAATAATTAATGTTAAGAACCAAGCGTCTGTCCACATTTGTGGGAGGTACACCTCTGTGTTCTATGTTAGTGTCAAATATTACAGCAGTGTTTGCCACACTATTTACCTTTGAATCCTTGAACTCAGTGTAACCATCATTGTCATTAAGATAGAACACACAAGTCTTGCTTGGTGTAGTTAGTTCCCAATCAACATGCCATGTCTGCTCTGGTGCATTCCTAGGAGTTGAATTGACATTAATTCTAAGCACAGCAATAGCACCTAACTGAAGACATATCGTTCCCAATATGCGTTTCAGTTTAGGTGTTACATCTTTCGAGAACTCATGGTCATAGTATAATAGATTATTGTACTGCTCAGGTTCCCCACGTGATTCAATATAATACCATGGGAAGTCTTTTGCAGTTACTATTTTCTGTAGTTCTTTGAATGTAGGATATTTAAGAAAGTTCGTCTTCTTCAAGTGCTTCATCTAATGCTTCTGCTATCTTGTCATTTGATGGCAAATTAGATAAAGGTTTCTTAGTCATAAAAGGACTATCAGGGTTTGGTACAGCAGTTGGTTTGCTCTTGTACTTAGCCACGTTGATCTTTTTCCTTTTGCCCTTGTTTGCCTTGCATTTCTTAATTACTTCGATGGCATCACCGACAGTAACAATTTCACCTGCTTCCTCATCAGGTATTTCAATATTGAAACACTCTTCTAAGAACATGACAAGTTCGACCATTGCCAAACTGTCTAGCATCAGGTCATCAGCAAGTTTACTATCCCAAGTAACTTCTGATTCAAGTTCTTGAGTGTCACCTAAGGTCTCAACGATTGCTAACTTAGCAACCTTGAGCATGGTAACTTTAGAGATCCTCTTGCTGTCCTTAAGAATCTGCTTAATTTCTGAGTAAGTTGAGTTGTAAGACATTAAACGTAAACCACATCATTTACAGTACAGGTGTCTCGAACGAAGTCGAGTATCCTCATGAATTCATCGCCACTGTCACAATCTATGACCTTGGCAGATCCTTCACTACTTAGTAGTGTAAACCTTCTACGTGGTATGTCAACTGATACCTTATCAAGGTATTCGTTATCTTCGATCATGAAAAGAGAGGAATAGTACATATCCATCCTAACACATCATTTCAGGTTTGTAAAGTATGGTTGTTCACTTTTTCGACTGGCACGTCGGTTGATCTCACCTGCCTTCTCCAACAGGCTGAGACCTGCAGCACGTGTAGCCTGCAGCGTATCAATGGCTTTTGTATTATCTGTGTCTCTTCGTACAATTTCTTCGACGTAATCGTCTAAATGGTCAGCAAGAATGCTCTTTAAAAACATTGCTTCTTGCTTAGTTACTGACATGTGGAAAGTCATTTGTTCTTAGTAAATGCGACATCAATTCAAGTATATTGCAGAAGCATCCATGTCTATGTTGCCACCCGCTTCTACTACATAGTTGCCACTGGTTGCTGTTTTCATTACACCAGAGACAGAAATATCATAACTATTGCTTGAAGGACTTGATGCCATTCCATCGAATGCACCACCACTAACGCAAGATATAGAACCACCAACTATTTCGGTCTTTACCTTACCTCCAACTTGTTGGATTACATTACCATCAGTCTTTTCATACCTGCACTTGAGTGCTTCAGTACGTACGTCTCCTTCACTACGGACGGAGAACGTTGCTGTTTCCTTCAGGACTTTAATTTCATAATTACCTTTAACAAACTCTTTGATAGAGCCACCTTCACTCAAGTCATTAACTAGGAAGGTTGTCCTATTAAGATAAGAATTAGATTTCAATTGCATCTGATTCTTACTGATAATAGCCATGTTCTCATCAGCAATCAAACTGTAGACACCTTTGCACTCTTGTTGCCAGTTGCCATTCACCATATCATAGCGATTGCCTTCGACTTCAGTATGCATGTCACCTTCGACATACAAATTAACGTCACCTATCACCTGTAAACATAATTTATCTGTTTCAGGATCTTCACCGCAACGAATTACAACATTATGGTCAGCTAAAACGATCAAATCATTGTAAGAAGTGATGTTTGTGTTCTGTTTTTCATCCATGTCAATGGTGTTACCCAATGCATGAATCAGACGGAACCTCTCACCTTCCTTGGTGTTGTTTCTTTCCAACACATGACCTGCAGAACTGATCTCCACAAAGTTGAATGGATATCTGATCTTGATCTTTGGTAGGAGGTTGTTTATTATAGAACCACCTGAGAATAAATTAACAGCCATTAGTATCCGTAGCCTCCTTGGTTCTGTTGTGTATTATTATTCTGTTGTGTTGTATTCTGTTGTGTAGTGTCTGTAGGTGTGTTCACTGGTGTTGATGTAGGTAGTTCTTCAGATGTTTGTGTAAATGCTTCATCATCTGTATTTACAGGTGTGGTAGCAACATTCGGAGTTTGCGTTACAGGCTCGTCAGTTGACTCTAGCATTGGATGTCCTACACAATCTATGTACGTTTGTAGTTGTAGTATACCAGTTTCATTGATCTGTCTAGGACCACTGAAGCTGTACACTGGTGATAGTAGACCACCACTACCTCTGGAAGGTATGGTTGATGTACCCAAGTCTCTGATCTTAGGTTTAACAAACCCAAGAATTTGAGTGGTGATAGTAGGTTCTACCAATCTACCTTGGTCATCGGTAGAGTATGTACCAATCTGCTGCTCCTTCTCACCATTACCTATTGTAATGACAGGATTCACATAGTTCTTACCTACATTGACGGTCTTGACACCATCAATCTTAGGTATCAAGTCACCACAATTAGCATAGACTGCCTTTGCCTGACCTGGTACAACCAGTTCTGGATACTTAGACTGGAAGTTGATAGTAAACTGGTGTAAACTCTTAGTCTTCACAACCATACCAATTTGAAACTTAGCATTGTCCTTAGGATCTATGGTAGCAATCTGTATGTGTCCTGGATCATAGTCAATGTTAATTACCTGTAGTATATCTGGATTAGTCTGGTCTTCAACACCATCTGCATCTGCTACCAACATCAAGATGTCACCATCATTCAAATGATTGACAAGACCTTGCTTAGGTATCAATGCAACATACTGTTCCGTAGGGCAGAATGTGTCCGCAGGATCGAATCCATATCCAATACCAGACTTCTCGACTGTAACAGACTCAACCTTACCATCTTCGATGTTAGGTTTAAGTTTTGCACCACCACCCTCAGGTTCATTACATGTGAATTGTGCTCTGACTTGTGCTTCCAAGTTTACATTTGTTCCTTTATTTCTCATCCATACACCAACTATAGCACCTATATCATCAATGATAGGTAATGCTCTGACTGGTGTAGTTGACTGTAGGTTATCCCATACCAATTCAGGGAAACATGGTTTCTTATTCAGAATACTATTGTTACAGTTGACTGCTGATGACTGTATATTACCATTACTATCATAGAAATTCAAGCTTTCAAACTTCTCTAGCGGTCCTCGTGTATCAAAATTCTTTTCAGTTATACCAGTTGCAGCACCTGCAGCACTGTCTAGAGGAATGAGAGCACCACTCTTAGTGTCAAATATTTGTTTGATACCATCTTTAGCAAATGGTACGAAACCATTGATAGGTTTACCATCACCAATAACCTCACCACCTGCAGGTGGTTTAACTGGATACTGATCGACCTCTTTACTTTTTTTATCATTACCCTTTGCCTTAGGACCATGGCATGTCTCATATACTGTTGCACCGATAGCACATGATACTGCACCATCACAGAATAGATCTATGAACTCAAGAACTTTACTCAATATACTTTGAATCTTATCCTTAGCACCCTTGATGGATGCTGTTACTCCCTTCAGCATATTCAGTGCATTTTCTACTTTCTCCATGACCTTGCCCATGATGTCACCAATCATGTTCTCAACAAGACATAATGCAGTATCAAGTACGTTCTCTAATAGATCATTGAGCATACCTTTGATAAAGTCCTTCAGATCTTTAATCATGTCCTTGAAGAGACATGATACAAGATCTCCAACATTCTTAAGTTCGTCCTTGACCTTATTATCTAACTCTGGGTCAGGTTTACTAATCTCATCAAGTTGATCCTTTATCATCTTGTCAACATCTTCCATGACAACACCCTTGATGTTACCCAACAACCCGTTAAGTTTTGACTGTATCCTACTAGCTGTGCTATCAATCTTCTTCTCAAGATCAACAACAACACCTGTTTTTGAATCAATAAAGTCACCTATTTCATTCTGTTCTATACCACGAGCAAACTTCATGAACTCTGCCATGGGTGCTTCTAGTTTAGGTGCAGTCTCACTACCACACTTACCATTACCTATTTGTACAGTAACACATTTCTTTTCTTCTGCTGCAATCTGTGCTTGTGTTTGTGGTTCTGCAGGACCTCGTGGGTTTCTAGTACTATCTGTACCTTCTGTTTCTTCTATACCCTCATTATTTGATGCTGCTTCCTCTTGTCCTGTCTCTTCATTATCTTCTACTGTACTACCAGTACCACCAACACCACTACCTTCACCACCATGTACTTTCTCATCATAGGTAGGTGCAGATAATTGATCGAAACCTGTTTGTGTACCACCTAGTGAACCATAACCTGACTGTGGGTTCTCATCTCCAAGTGCACCTATGACTATGGGTACTTGTGCATTGCCACCATCCATAAAGAAACCAATTACCCAACTGTTGATCTGTAATTGATGAAGTGAACCAATACCCGATCTCTGTGGATGAGTTACGGGCATCATAACTAACGCCCATGGTAGTTCTTCGGTAGGTAGTTCTGCCTTACTTGGGCTATGATAGCCCATGATTCTAACCTTGACCTTATTTGTCCAGTCCCAGTCAAAGTTTGTTTTACCTGCTAGTAATGCTAGTAATGGATTGACTCTGGTTGCAACGTTGACTGCACTGCCAGCAACATTCTTAGCAAGGTCAGATAAGAAATGACCACTACCATCGTTCTCAACCTGTCCGACGAACCAGTTGAAACCATCCTTACCAATAAAATCTGCGGTAGGTTCGCTCATGTTCCTCCCTCCAATGCATCAGGATTCATAGCAGGTGGTGCACCAGGACTGTCAGTAAATAATACAAGTTTAGTACTCATCTGATCGTTTGATGATAGGAATTGTTTTTCGACTCTACCAATAACATAGTTACCACTATTCTCATAGTCTGTTTCTCTGTCCTTACCTTTGAATGCAATCAGTTCTACTACGTCACCGACTGTCAGTTCATTGGTTCCAATATATTCTACTTCTACTGATTTTGCGTAAAATAATTTTTCTCTAAGTGATGCTTGCGATAACTGCCTTGTCATTCCCTTAGTCATCGTACCTTCTGTGAAGAGTGCGGTATCCATAATCTTAGACATAATACGTGTGTGTGCGTTGTCTCTATCAAATTTCTTGTAGAAATCTGGTGCAGCGAAACTAGCGTTCATTAGGGGTACATCCTGATAATATTTAGATATGTTAAAAGGATGCTCTACGTAATGCATATCTTTGACATCTAGAGTCATGACCATACTATTGAATGATCCTACGTTAAGACCTTTCAATACATCAAAACTAGATGTTACTTGCATCCTGTTCACTGGTATGATGTCCTTATCTTCTTCTGGATCTTCATTATCCTCTGGTTCATGTCCTATAACAATCTTCTTGATAGGAACCTCACGGGTGAATGAATCAAATGACAAGAAGTTATAACCTCTCTTATTCTGGAAGAAACAATAACCTGCTGACGCAGCAGCACCACCTTTCTTTTTCTCTGGTATAGACTTGGCACACAACCATTTAATCATGGTGAATGGACTCCAGTACGGTGAAATATATGAAAATTTATTTTGTGTTTTCTCTACTCTAATCTCGTATGTTGTGTGCAGTATATCTTGTAAGATTTCTTTCTTTACGATGTCATGAATCTTACGACCACCACCTTTACCAAATCTCCTTGATAATTTAGTAGCAGCATTGTTGACCAAATCATATGTACATATTAATAAGGTCGCTTTTGCTTTACCATCTTTACTGGTTCTATCTTGTATATCATATACGACACCATTGATCTGATAAAAATTAGTGCTAGGTTCTTCTGTGTCTTCCCATCCAATAAACACTGGTTCCATACCTTGTAGTGATGATATGATTCCAGTTTCACTGTCCGTTACCTGTGCTTCTAATCTAATAGATGCACTACGAATGTCTTCCACATATCGTAGATACAATACATGGTTCATTGTGAGTGGTACGGGTTCGCCAGATCTATTCGATGAAATAACGAAGTGCCTTAGGACGAAGTTTGATTTGGTTTGTGCTTGCATCAGAATTGACTCGTTACTGTGTATTCATCGAAGTATGGACTATACTTGATTTTAGGTATAGCTTCATCGCTACCCTGATCCATACTACCACCGCCAGGTGCATTTGGTGATCCTGTCATAGGCATCTGTGGTTGCTCTGCTATCTGATTACGAGCATTGTCAAGTATCTCTTGTTGTCTTGCATCGCTTTCTGATAAAACATTCTCAGTTAATTCATTTAGGTTAGTTTGATCACCACCTCTAATTCTATTAACAATACTACCTATACCACCAGCTGCCATACCTAGAGGTGTATACTTAAATGCTTTCTTGGCAAAGTTACCAATACCACCTAAGAAACCTTGAACCTTAGGATTTTCTGTGATGTTCTTCAACTTATCTTTAGCAGCACCAAACATCTTCATACCCATACCCATAGGTGTCATATCAAATGCTTTCTTAGCACCACTCTTCAGTCTTCCCCAAAATCCTTTCTTCTCTTCACCATCACCAATATAACCTGGCATATAACCTGGTGCACTATAAAAATCTGGTACTAATGGATCACCCGTAGCAACTGATGGAGCAATAGCACCGCCAGCTTTTGCATTTGCTTGGTTCTCTTGTGCCTTACCCATCATCCATGTAAGACCTAACTCTAATAGACCCTTACCTTTGTTTGCTTCGTATGCTGCACCTGGTTTATTTGCTTCCTCATGTTCTGCACGTGCCTTAGCAATCTCCTCTGCCTGATCTCTTGGGAACGGATCATCGTCACCTTGTTCATCTTCCGTTGGTTCAGGTGTAGGAAGTTTGAATGCTGACTGCATTATGGATAGATTTTTCTTGATTATAGTAGTACCATCACCCTTTGATGGAGTCTTAGACATCGTATCCATCAAACTTGCAGCAGCTGCCTTAGATGGCAACATCATTGCTGTTTCAAATGCTTTCTTAAATTTCTTATCTACTTCAAAGTCTTCAACTATAGCATTTGCTGACTTTTCTATTGGTACGAGGGCACCACTATCTTCCAATGATTGATATGATTCACCATCTGGTGATGCTTCTGTACCTAAACTCTCTGCACTAATGTCAATAATAGGATTAATACCAACAGCACCACCATCTTTAAATGGTACTTCACCCTCATCATCCCCTGTCTTGATGTTTAACGGGGGCATCATTTCGTTAACGGGACTAAGATCCACGTTACGATTCATTGCTTTTACATTATATCCACCTACCTCATCTAATGACTGTAATCTTTCTGATAGTAAGAAGTCCTCACGCATTTCTTTACGCATGAGCATCTTAAGAAGTATCTCACGGTTATCAAGTAACTCAGCTAAACCATCAAACTTAGCGTTTACATTCCTAAAGGTCGTTAGCAGTTTATCTCTATACATATGCCACCTCTAGTCTTGTAGCCTTGTTGAACTGATCAACCACAATATGACGTAGCACATCTGGATCTAGTTTCTCAACTCGTGGAGGGGGCATCATCACCTTTGTCACGCCAGGTATCACAACAGGTACACCAACAGCACCTATCTTAGTGCCATTTTTAGTTGTTGTAGTGACTGGTGTTTCATTCACTGAAGTTGTGCTTGCATCTTGTTCTGGAGGATTGATGTCAGGTAGTTCTGGATTTTCTGGATCACCGACTGAACCACCACCAAATTTTTTCTTGAGCATGTCACCCACGACATTCATTACTTGTCCACCTATGTTCGATGCACCACCTCTATTCTCTGGTTTCCATGCACTGTTCTCATGTGATAGATATTTTCCTCTGTCCTCATTGTTTTTGAAATCAAAGTGTACTGGATCTGATTTACCTTCCCATTGGAATCCAAACTTATTACCGTTCTCTCTCATCCATGAGTTAGCTTCTGAACCTGCATCTATATCAACCGCCCATCCCTGTTGATGTGGTGATGCACCCAGTGGTGCAGCGTTGATAACACTAGGATCATCTTCGTTGTCTATAAGTGACTGTTGTTCTGCACTATCTCTATATGCACTTGTGACTGAACCAGGTAAGTCGACTCCATCAGCCGCGGCCGCTCGTACTGCCTTAATCCATGCTGACTCTGTAGGAGGATTTAACATGATAGGTTGTCCAAAAATATCTCTACCCGTAGACATCGGTGCAGGTATAGGTCTTCTCTTACCCTCTCCTTGATCTGATTTCTTGAATACACCACTGACTGCATCTAGACCAGACTTACCTAGATTCATCAAACCTCTAACAGGTCTTTCAAATGCTTGTCTGACTGCAGGTGTCGGACCTGATCCTGGTCCTCCCTTCTCTGCAGGTCGGAATGGATTGAATGCTTGGTCTGGTCTACCTAATAAAGGAGGTTTCTCACCAGCAGCAAAACTCTCGTCTGACTGACCTCTCTGAGCCATATCATCTTCAAGGAGTTCAGCCCATGATGCATTATCTTCGTCAAGTACACGTTCGTTTCTACCTTTATTCCACCACTTTATCGGTGCTCGTAGTCCAAACTTCCCACCTTTAACCTTGAGTGCACCTAACCCAAACGCAACCTTTAACTTATTAAGCTCTCCTAATAACTTTCCTTTTGATGGGTTGTTTGGCTGCGATCCCAAGAATCCAGCTGTTGCTTCCAACAATGCCCTTGATCCTTGCTTGTATACATCCCGAATAGCGTCACCTAGTTTATGCATAGGAACGACTATTTCTGGACCTGCTTCACCTATGAGTGCTTTAGTTGGTTTAGTAACTAGTCCACCTTTCCCTAAAAGAACAGGTGCTGCTGTCCTTATAAAAGGTATAATTTTATTAGCCCCTTGTATTATAATAGGTAAAGCTGCTGCATCGGCAGGACCAGGTTGAGGACCATCTGCTAGTGCAAGTGCTATTCCACCTACAATTAAAGCAACTCCAGTAGCAATGGCTCCCACCTTGGCAAGTTTGCCCATATCAACTTTAGATGTGACGGTGGTTTTTACATTTTTAGGTTTGGGGCATTTCTTCTTTCTCGTTGGTTCAGCTGCTTGTGCTAGTTGCTCAGGTTGTGCTTGTGTTTGTGCAAGAGAACCAGTTTGATTTTGTTGTGTACCAACATACCATCTCTGTCTACCTCTGAGGAACGTGGTTATCTCATCCTCAGCTTCCATAGTTTGTTGAAAAGACGCAATAAACCTATCACTCACTTCAGTGAGTTGATCTGCTAAGTCTTCAATAGTTGCTGCGGCCATTAGCGTCGTCTACGTTGTTCGTCTATTCTCTCTCGTTCCTTCTGTAGGTGAGAAGATAGGAGGTTCACATACACATCCCGTTCCCACGGAATCATGTTTTCAATATCAGTCAAGCTATATTTATGGTGTTGAACTAACGAAAAATTCGTCTGGTAAAAGTTCATCATGCCCTCATGGAAGAGGGCTACGCGAAAAAATCAGCAAGACCTTCAATTACCACTTCATTTTGTACCTGTGTCTTAGGGTTCTTGAATTTAAGTACATGACGAAGTGAAGGCATAGTGTTAAAGAACTCCTGAATCATTCCAAACTGTGCATTGGTTAGAGTCTCTACCCAATCTCTAGCTTCCGTTGTTGTAAATGATCCTGTTGCTTCTTCACCCACATACACTCTCTTAATACATTTACCCACTAATTCATATGGATCTACCTTCTCTTGTGAGAATGTAATAGCAGCAAAGTATTCCATGTCTGGATACTTCATTTCTACAGTGATGTCGTCACTGATCTTAAATATATTCTTATGTCCTTTTGGAAAATGTACCTTGACATCATCAACTAAGAATGACACGTTGATCTCTGTCTCTCCATCATCAGGGCAAGTGACTTTCATTTCGATCTCTTCACTGATAGACCTAGCACGCACCTGTAAGAAGATATATTCTATATCAAACAGAGCCATGTCATCAAGAACAACGTTCTTAGTGATGATACAGTTATTCAGTACAGTTTTTATTGCTTCTAACGTCTGTTCAGAATCTTTTGCTTCTAATGCAATGATTAAAGTCTTTTGTTCTTTGACAAGGAAAGGTCTATACTTAAGTTTCTTTTTAGTAGAAGGCACCGTCAACGTATACGTTGGCGTAACAATTTCAGGTAATGGCATAATTTCAAGTAATTAAATGACTATACTCGTAGTAGAATCCAACAGTAACTTTTACAAGTTGTGCAGGACCTGCAGAGTATGGTATAGATGATACGGTGTATGGATATGCTTTAACTAACTTAGATATGAAAGATAGTTTATACTCATCTGGTTCCATGTCCTCCTCTGGAGGTTTAATCCCGTACTTCTCTAGTTTTGCTATGGCGATGTCACAGGTATAGTGATCATAATACCTTTGTGCATATGCTAGATGACGATATTTAGACAAGGTATGGTCAGCACTATACATCTCCCTTGGCTTGTCTACTGCTCCAATGATGTAGTCTTGCCAACACCTAAAGAATTTAAAGGGTATGGAATCTGCATCACAATAGAAACTAACGTCTAACTCATTGTACACTTTAGCATTTGCCAATTTCTGAATCATACCCTTCTGGGGCATTTTGACATCAGAAGCTGACATGGTAACACCAGGCACCTGTATCTCATTACATAACATATTCAACTGGTAGTTGACAGTTTCACCTTTAGTGAGACCAGTAGCATTTTCTAAGTTCCGTTTGAAATGCTTATCAAGAGAATAACCTGCTTCACCAGGCAGTTCAGGACTTTGAATCGCGAACTGATATAGGTTAGACGCAGAGATACCACCAGACCGTGCGATGACGTTCCGTTTGAACTGTTCTATGCTTAATCCCTTTATTGCCATAAATATAGTATATGGTGTGACCATCTTTATTTATCATGGCATACAAAGGAAAATACAAAGTAAGAAATTACCGCAAGTATAAGGGAGATCCTACAGGGGTCATATACCGTTCTTTGTGGGAAAAGAAGTTCATGGACTACTGCGATAAGAGTCGTAATGTCATTGAATGGTCTAGTGAAGAACATATAATACCATACAAGGATCCAGTCGCAAAGAAGTGGCGACGATACTTCCCAGACTTCTACATGAAGGTAAAGGAAGCAAACGGTAAAGTACAATCATATCTCGTTGAGGTAAAACCACTCAAACAAACCAAATGTCCTAAACCTCGACGTGTCAAAACCAAAGCGTATCTTTCGGAGGTAATGACATATGCTACAAACGCAGCAAAATGGGAATCAGCAATCGAATACTGCGACGACAGAGGATGGAAGTTCAAGCTCATTACAGAACGCGAACTCGAAATTAAGTGAATATTTTGAAGAGATAAAAGGAAAGAAATTATCTATATCAACAATGAGGAATGAGATCTTCAATGCATTGTTCGATAACGCTACAGACCAACCAGTATCAGGTAAATGGTACATCTTTGAATACGATCCTAAATTCAAAGATCAGTTAAAAACATGGGATCAATATCCGTTCGTACAGGTGATGGAATTCAAGAACGGTAACATGTTAGCATCTAACATACATCACCTATCATCAAAAGGTAGATTATCTGCTATAAATAACAACAGATTTCCTGAATCAACTTTACGTTATTATATTCCGAAGAATGCTGATAGCATCTTCTTTGAGGTAGATGAATTAGATGTACCAAAATTGAGTCAGTTTCCCTTAGAAAAATTTCATCGCAATAGGTAATGTCAGCAGAGACACTAGAAGAAGCACAAGCGGTTCTGTCGTACCCGATGGGTATTGATCAAGTACCTTATGCTTCTTTTATGAAGATAATGAGATATGAATACCAAGAAGGTCTAGCGAAAGTTGCAGCTAACCAGAACGATGCATTGGGTTCATTTGCAAGAAGTGGTGCAATGTCAACACTAGTCAATGGTGTGACAGGTGCTATGTCTGGTGTGTATGGAGGAGTTGATGGTGGTGACGCAGATCATAGAATGAATGTGATAGCAGATGATATTGCAGAGGATGGTGTAAGTACTACAAGAAGAGCATGGGATTTCTTAGGATGGGCAGGTACAGGTAAACCTAAGACTGAGGTACCTGGCGGTGACAAAGAAATCACCCTACCGAATGGTACAACTACCACATGGAATGCATTAAAGAATGAGAAGGACGAACTATTAAATAACAGACGCAAAGGATTAGCAGCATCAGAACTGAACGTAGCTTTGCCAGAAGAATTCCAATACAGATATTCAGCAGACTGGGGTAATACATTTAAGATGGGTACCATGGCACTCATGGCAGACAATGCTGCTAAGTTTGCTGCACTAGGATTAGCAGGTGCAGGTGGTGGTGCATTATTGACAAGTACTTTGGGTAAACTTCAGGACGCTTCAGGTATGGTAGGTAATATACCTGGTATGCCTGGCGTTGATGACTATGCAAAGAACATGGCTGCTGGTGCAGAAATGACTACCAACCCGTTCGGAGTCAACGGGGAACTAAACATGACCAATATCGTTGGTCTTGGTGGTATGGCACCAAATGAAAATGCTATACAAATGTTCCAGAGAATGAACTTCAGAGACTTCACTCTAAGTTTCTCATTCGCTGCACGTAACTCTAAAGAATCAGAAGAGATTCAAACTATCATCGAATGGTTCAAGCGTGGTATGCATCCTGGCTCAAAGAATGCTAAGGGATCATCTGTCATGTTGACCTTCCCTGATGTATTTGTATTGCAACCTATGTTCGTTAAGGTTGTTGAGGAAGAAGATAATGACGGACGTAAAAGTCTTGTACTTGCTGACGAACCAATACAGCATCCTATGATGCCTAAGACAAAGCTTTGTGCACTCACTGGTTTGAATGTAAACACCACACCACTAAGTGCAATCAATACACTGTTCGATGGAAGCATTCCACTTGTTACTGTTGAACTCAAGTTTGACGAGACAACTGCTCTTACAAGAATGGATATGGAAGGAGCAAGAACCAGAGTTAACAATCAAGTTGACAAAGGATTCGTTAGATCATCTAACATGGCAAATCACCCAGAGATCGGATACTAATGTTATTAAGGAACTTACCAGATTTACTATACAACTTCGGACCATCATCAGTTGATCCAAAGTTCTTAGTGACTAAAAATATATGGAGACGTGCTGAGATCCTACGTGAGTATAAGAATTCAGTTGTTGTATTTGATGAGTACACCGTAATGAACGGTGAGAAACCAGAAGATATTGCATTGAAAGAATATAACAATCCATTCTATAACTGGACTGTCCTAGTGATCAATGATATTACTAACTTCCATGAGCAATGGCCACGTTCATCACAGCAGTTACAAGAATATTGCAATGCAAAGTATGATAACCCAGAGACAACTAAGGACTACATCACCACTGAGGTAAAGAAAGGTGATAGTATAATCGTACCTGCAGGTAAGGTAGTACCATCTACATTCCAAGTTACATACTACGATGGATCTAACAACGTTACTGTGAATCCAGTAGCAGCAAGATCATTCTTCCAGTTTGAAGAGGAGAAGAATGGAGAGAAAGAGCGTATACAGGTAATAAAACCAGAATTTATAGAGGACTTTGTTGAAGCGTACTATGTCCGAACAGGATATAAGGGTCATCTGGAGATTGGTTTGACCCCATCAGAAATTAATATGGCATAAAAAAAGACCCCCGAAGGGGTCTTATTTTTTTAGTCTTCACTCGCTAGTTTAGCGAAGTAAGATAAGGTATCATCTTCTCCGTTTGAGGATGGGATGGTTGTTCTGTGGTTACCACCTTGAACTACACCGTCTTTTACATTGATAGGTGCGACCTCTTCGTCTTCCACCTCAGGATCTGGGCGGTAAGATGCCTTGAGTGTCCTATCAAGACGTTCTTTAAGTTCTTCGTATGACTTAAATTGGTCATCGGCAGTGTATGCAGATAAACTGTGTTCTTGCTTCCAAATGCCTTCGAGTTCCTTATCGTTAAGGTCTCCAAGTACAGAAGGAGTATCGAACTCAGACTTATCGTAGTTCCAAAAACCTGCAACTTTGGTGATCTTGAGTTTGAAATCAGCACCCTTCCATAGATCGAATGGGTTTACTGGTGTTTCATCCTCAAATGCAGGTTGCATTGATTCCATGATCTTATCAAAGATCTTCTTACCATAACGGTAAAGGAATACTTTGCCCTCATTCTCAGGATTTGCACTATCCTTTACAACATAGATGTTGCTATAATAGTTTAACTTACGTTTCTGGTTACGTGCTTGTGCTCTCTGTGGAGAACCTTCGCCACCAGAATTCCAGAGTTCCCTGTTCAAGTCAGAAACAGGATCCTTTTTGCCTACAGTTGTTAGACTGTTCTCAATATACCATCCACCTGGTCCTTGGAAGGCATGTGTCCAAACTTGTGCCCATGGAAGGTCTTCTCCATTGGGTGCAGGTAGAAATCTGATTACTGCGTAACCATTACCTGCTTTGTCTACTTCTGGTTTCCATAATCTCTCGTCAGGTCCAGACTTAGCCTCAGATTTGTTGAGGGTGTCTGCTTTAGCGAGAAGGTCTTGGAAAGAAGACTTCTTAAGTGAAGCAAAAGACATACGTATTCTCCGTATTATGTGTACTATGTGTATTGTCCCTTAAAAAAGGGTGGGAGGTCGGATTACTGTGTACCGACAAAAGAACGGGCATTACTACAGTGTAAAATACGTTCTTTGCCTGAGACCCGACTGGTAAGTCGATTCACCTCTCGGTGCAGCACCACCTGTGTCTCATCACCTTAACTAGCGTTTGCCAGTAAGTTTATTCAGTCACTCCCTGTGTTGAACCGTCGCCCAACACACTATTTATTATAGCAGAAGAGGAACCCATTGACAAGCCCCTCTGCCTGTTCTTTGCCAAACTTTCCTGACAAATACCCTCCAACAGGGTCTAAACGTGTCATATATGCATCAAAATCTCTATATGTCTCGTGTGCATCGAACCCAGATGGTTGTGCTTCCTCTATTATGTGCTTATACCACAACAAATAAGTCTTAAACATCGGTAGGTAGTCATCTACCTCTGATGCCTTGCAATACCTTACATAGATGTTCTTGGAGAAATGATTACCCATCTCAAAGAACCTATATTCTTTCTCTGCCTTGGGTAGACTGTCTACCTCATACAGATAGTTCTCTACTGGATGTTGAAAGTCGAATACAATAATTACCCGATTTTCGTTAAATCCCATAAGATCCATACCAAAACAGGGAAGGTTACTCCCAGTTTTAGGGTAAAGAATGTTATTGTAGACAGAAGTAGTATCGTCCCAGATGTCAACTTCCCTTGCTTTGATAAAGTGGTCATGTGTGTATACCTGTGCAGTTAATCTTGTTCCTTTTTTGCCTGTCCAGTCAGCCCAGATGGGTTGTCTTTGAAAGTCGGGAAAGGTTTCCCATAATACGTCTCTGTAATTCTTCCAGAGGTTATTCATAGTCATGTGGTATATAATCAGGGCATAATAAGGCACCCGCTAGGGCATTCGCAGATTTATTGTGTTGACATAATTTGTTCATCCAAATCCTTTCTTTTAAGTCTACCGTCCCATCGGTAGACATCATCCTGCAGCATATATCCACTATTCGGTTCCTGTAATTTTGACTTAACATGTCTAATAGCCTCTGGTAGGATTGCGTACTCACGTCTCTGTATGGCTTTCGTGAGTGATTTAATATCGTCATTGTGTAAAATGGGTACTTTAGACTGGATGATGATTTCACCACCATCAAGTTCTTCGTTTACGTAGTGAACAGTTGCACCAGTTTCAGTTTCACCTGCTTTCATGGCCTGTTCTATTGCATGTAACCCCTTATACTTAGGTAAAAGTGAAGGGTGTACATTAATTATTCTACCACGAAACGCTTCTATGAAATCTTTTGTAACAATTCGCATCCAACCTGCTAATACTATCAGGTCTACATTCCATGCTTGAATAAGTCGAATCATATTGATTTCATCAGTAGATTCGATATATGAATGAGGTATTCCTAACTTATCTGCTCTCTTTGCTGCTCCACACTTCTTTTTGTTATGGATCA
>VTLG01014752.1_pt1 | contig 27989 bp, 40 predicted proteins | sample 4694571 | NCBI WGS metagenome assembly VTLG01 (sample SAMN12604809, study PRJNA352737) | marine metagenome | biome: ENVO:00000447; feature: ENVO:00000209|ENVO:00000569|ENVO:01000036; material: ENVO:00002151; isolation source: viral sequences binned using virsorter ...
AGTTCTTAGCTCTTCAATACATATTTGAAAGCTTGAGTAACGCAATAGACGACATCTTTCATGAGAAAGCAATGCGATACAGGCAGATGGTAAAACAAGCCTCTAACAGGGCATTATTAAGATTAGATTATGACAGTGATGGGACACTAGAAGATAACGAAAGAGCTAGTGCCAATACTGGAAGGTTATACAGACGATGAGTATAAGTGCAGTACGATCATATTTTAAAAATAGAATTACTGATGAGGTATCTTCGGCGGTTGAGCATAAAGATGCTTTTAATATAGAAAATATGCATGTGACTGCTAGGGATAAAATGTTTCATATTATTTATCAGAATGATTCTAATATTGAGACTCACGGGGATAGAATAACTGACTCAATCAGTGTGACTATCACGATGTTATTCAAAGGTTATAGAGATACACAATCAACCTTTGATTCTACAAGCAATACGGCTCATAATATAAAAAGAAGAGCAAGTAAGATAAGTAATTATACTGATGGCATCAAAAGAGTGGTGTGTGATAGTATAAGTATTGAACCTAGTGACGAATCAAATGACAATATTTTACTAGTCACTATGAACTACAGTGTAAGAATGAGTTTTAACACTATATAAACTAGGAGAATAAAAATGCCTTTATCAGATGTAAAAGTAAAACCGATGACCGTCACCTGGAACGGTAATGACCTAGGCCACAGCCAGGGCGGAGTCGAGATCGCTATCGATGTGCAAAGTACAGATATCGTCACAGATCAAACCGGTACTCAGCCCCATGACGCTGTACAAACAGGTGTGGGGATTACTATTTCAATGACTTTGCTTGAACTAAACGCGGACAACTTTAATAGAATGATATCTTCAGCAACTGGGGGCTCAGCCGCTGGTACTGATGCTACAGTCCACGGTTTTGGTACCTCTAGAAACTTTGTAAGCATGTTAACATATGGTCAGCAATTGCAGCTTAGACCAGTAGGGAATTCTGATAATTCAGAAGACTTCGTATTCTGGAAGGCAGTGCCAGTGGTGGAGTCCCTATCCTTTGCTTCTGATGCAACTAACAGTATGTCGGTTTCATTTAGATGTTTTCCTGACAGCTCTAAGCCACCTGCGGTAAGCTTAGGTTGTTTCGGCGATAACGACGGAGTTTAAAAATAACTTAAGGAGCGATTAATGAAATTAGAAGCAAGCAAGGGATTTAAATTAGAGTGGGAAGGAACTGAGTACACACTTAGAAAGCCCAAAGTAAAAGAGTCTGTATTGTTTGCGAAAGCTTTCAATAAACTATCTGAGGATAAGGTAGTTGAGAGAATGGAGCTTACAATTGATCAGCTCGACAAGCTTGGATTACCTAGAGAGGTCACTGAAGAAATGGAGATGACACACTTAACGGCAATCCAGAACCTACTTAACGGGGTAGATACCGCGGGAAAGTAGATGATTACATATTGAAAAAAGGGATCGTGCTAAGGTTTTATCATGGTTCCTTTTCTTCAAGCGATGTAGACGAGATGGAAGTAGAAGAGTTTAATCAGTACTACAACGCAGTGAGGTTGATAGAATCTAGCGAGATATTAACTCAATTGATGGTATCGGACTTTCCTCACTATAAGCAGAGTAAGAGGGCAGAGGTACATAGCAAGCTTAAACTTCAAATGCTAAACGGAGCAAACCGAGTACAAAGTACAAGGGATATAGCAAGGATGCTAGGAGCAATAAATGAGTGAAGAAATACGTATTGAACTTATTGCTGATGCTAACGGAGTAGTTAAGGCTGTCCAAAAAGTTGTCCCTGCCTCAAAAAAAGCTGGTAAGCAAGCCGCAAAACAAATAAAAGAACCGATGTTAAAAGCATCCACCGCAATAAAGGGTGCCTTTGTTGGGTTAGGTGCTGCCATCGGTGTGGCCATGGGTGCTAAGAAGTTTATTGAAGCAGCCGCACAGCAAGACTCAGCAGTTCAAAAATTAAATGCTTCATTAAGAAACATGGGACAATTCTCTGAAGAGACATCGCAATCTCTTCAAAGTTTTGCATCCGATTTACAAGGTCGATCAATAATCGGTGATGAAGTTATATTAGATCAACTTGCGTTTGCCCAGGCTATGGGTGCAAGTGTCGACCAATCAAAAGATATATTAAGCGCAGCCACAGACATGAGTTCTGCCTTAGGTATTGATTTAAACTCAGCAGTCAGAAACATTTCTAAAACTCTTGGTGGTTATGCCGGAGAGTTAGGAGAGGTAATTCCAGAACTCAAAGGGCTTACAAAAGAACAATTACAAAATGGTGAAGGTGTTGCATTACTAGCAAGTAAGTACAAAGGCTTTGCTCAATCAGAAGTAAAAACCTTTAACGGTGCAATGACTCAGTTACAAAATACGTTAGGTGATGCGGCTGAAAAGTTAGGTGAATCAGTTGTTAAATCACCTGTGGTAATAAAAGCCCTTAACCTTATAAGTAAAACTATTAGCGATGTATTTGGTAAGTTTCCTGTTGAAGACCTTATAAAAGATATTAACGGGTTTATTATTTCACTTGCCAATACAGCCGACTCACTTGGTTTTTTAATACAACCTATTGTTGTTATAGGTAGAACGTTCTCAACAATATTCAGTGCCGTTAAACTTGGCTTTGCTGTTCTTATAAATAATATGATGCAGTCGCTGAATTTCTTTGTAAGCAATCTACCAGATTTTGCAAAGAAGTTTTTGCCAGTCGACGAGATACAGATGGCGGCTGACGCTACCATGGAAACGGTAAATGGTTTTGTTGATGAAACAGGAACAAAGTTCGAAGCATTACTAGAGAACGATACAACTTTTTCTGATTCAATTAGAAACAGGGTTACAGAGTTTGCTAGTGCATTAGAACAATCACAACATGCAACAGCAGAAAATTTAAATGTTATTGGTGATAAGGCAGAAAAAAGTAAAAAGAAAATTGAAAATGTATTTAAAAGTCTATTGAAAACCGAAAAAGATTTTACAAATCAATCTAAAGTAGCTCTTTTACAAGGGGCGGCTGGTGCATTTTCTGGTGCCTTTAATGCCATGGGTGCCGCAGTAGCAAAAGGCACTGATGTAATGCAAGCTGGTTTTAATACTTTACTATCAGGCTTTGGTCAAACACTTGCTCAAATGGGAGCAGGCTATGTTATGCAAGGGGCTGCTATGTTTTTCAGTCCGGGACAGCAGGCAGCAGCAACTGCATTAATGGCTAAAGGTGCTGCCTTAGGTGCTTTTGGAGGTTTCTTGTCTGCAAAGTTTGGTGGAGGTGCTGCAAGTGCGCCAGGGGCAACAGGGGCAGGAGCTAACGCAGCGGCAACAGATCCACTAACAGGGGCATCACCTGTCACTGTAGTTGATACAGAAGAAACAGCCGAAGTTGAAAGACAACAGACAGTAAGCCTAACGGTCAATGGGGATATTCTTGATAGCGACGAAACAGGAACTAGGTTGCTGAAAATTTTGAATGACGAGTTCGACCAGCAGGGAGCGAGGATCAGTTATGCTTAATCAGGGAGCGAGGACTAGAAATGATTGATACTATGTCAAAGTTTTATTTTGGGCATTTTATAGATACGACGAACAATCTGATATCGTTTAATGACGGAACAGATAAAATCGCCACAATGCAAGTTGGTGATTATAGCCTTTCTGAGTTTGTAGTCGAGGCTCAAAGGGCTTTAAATGCAGCTAGCTCTTTAACATTTACGGTTAGTGTAGATAGATCTACAAGACTAATAACTATCTCAGCGGGGTCAACTTTTGAGTTACAAGTTGCAAGCGGTTCTGCTCTTAGCACTTATCCTTTGTTGGGGTTTTCAGGAGCTAATAAAAGCGGAGCTAATACATATACTGGAGGCAATCCTTCAGGGTCAGAATTCAAACCTCAATTAAAACTTCAGAAATTCGTGCCGTTTGGCAATGAACAGATAGGTACCTACTCCAATGTTGCTAAGTCTGCAAGCGGTAAGGTCGAAGTAGTTAGCTATGGAATTGATGACTTTATGAGTTTAGACATCCAGTATCAAACTAATAATGATACAACTGGGACTATTATAGAAAACCAGGCAAACGGTCTAGATAACCTAAGAACCTTTTTACAGTATGCAGTTCTAAAAAGAAAATTAGAATTCATACCAGATAGGGACACACCAGGAACATTTGATAAATGTATTTTAGAAAAAACACCTGTTAGCAGTACAGGCACAGGCTACAAACTTAACGAGTATCTAGGAAGAGGATTGCCAGGATACTTTAGTAGTGGAACTCTTAAATTTAGGAAAATGTCATGACAGTAGCATTTGGGTCGGCTCTTAGTAGCTCTAACGTAAACGACAGTTTTGTAAGTAAAACGGCAAACTCAACAATGGCCGGAGTGCTTGATCTAAATGAGGCATCAAGTGGCACACGAATTACTAACGTTCAACAAGAAATAAACAATCAAAAAATTAAAACTAATGCTTCTGCGACTGTTTCGGCCGGTGGTACAATTACCCTAAGTACAACGCATCAAATGCAATACTTTAGGTTAAGCGGAAATGGTGGAGCAGTTTCTTTAAGTGCAACTCCTTTCGGTACCGGTGGGGGCTTTATAGATGGAACTATCATTAGAGTGGTTGGCACCAGTGACACAAACACTATCAGTTTTGATCATAATGACGCTAGTAACGGAGCAATATTAAATGGGGACTGCACCCTAAAAAAATACAATATGATTACTTTACAATACGACAGTGAACTTCAAAGGTTCATAGAAGTATCAAGGAATTTCTAATGGGTAGTAATAGAGAAATAAAATCAGATGGAAGTATTAATATTACAAGCACACAAACCAACATTAGTGGAGACCTTGATGTTACCGGTAGTATTAATAATTTTACTTTTCCTGGTAGTGATGGACTAGCCGGGCAGGCACTTGTTACTTCAGGCACAGGCACACTAAGTTTTGCCGATAGTGGCTCAGGCGGAGGGTCTGGTAAAAACTATATAGAAAACACAAGGGCGACAACAGATGTTTCTGGATATGCTACCTACGCCGATGCTGCAGCAGCAACCCCAGTTGACGGCACAGGCGGCTCTGCAAATATAACTTTTACAAGAAATACAACTACGCCACTGAGAGATGGTGGTGATTTTAAAATTGCTAAGGATGCCGTAAACAGGCAAGGGGAAGGTGTTGGTAACGCTTTTACTATTGATAACGCAGATAAATCTAAGAAACTTATTATTAGCTTTGATTATGATGCAAGTCATGCTGGTTACAGCGATGGGGATGTACGTATCTATATTTTCGATGTAACTAATTCTTCTTTGATTAGAGTGAACGGTGAAGACCTAAAAGCAGGTAAAAGCAAGCACTATGCACAGTTTCAAGCTGCTAGCAACTCAACTTCTTACAGATTAATTTTTCATGTGGCTTCAACTAATGCCTCGGCTTACGATGTATTCTTAGATGAAATAAGCGTAGGTCCTCAAAATATAAGTCATGGAACAATTCTTACCGATTGGGAATCATGGACACCAACGGGTAGTTGGTCATCAAATACAACTTACACTGGATTTAAAAAAAGAATAGGAGATATGGGTCATTACGTTGTCGATATTGCAACTAGTGGTGCTCCGACAAGTGCAGACTTATTCATTAATATGCCTTCCGGTGAAGTTATTGATACAACTAAATTAACAAACACATTTTCGCAAACGCATCTAGGTAGACTCTCCGTTAGAGACTCAAGTGAAAGTGCACCAGACGACAACCTTGACGGTAAGGTATTTTACAGAAGTACTACGACGGTAACTTTAAAACGTTTAGTAAATAGTTCTACTAGCGAAGGTCAAGACGATGTTAATCAATCTTCGCCAATTACATTTGGTAGTGGTGATAGAATAGTCGCTACGTGGTCGGTTCCTATTGTTGGTTTTTCATCTAATTCAAAAATGTCTGAAGATTTCTCGGGTAGAGATGTTGCTTGTAAGGTGCTTGTAGACGGTGACTACACGGTTAGCACAGATGCATTCCAAACAGTTGCTTACGACCTTGTTGATTTTGATACCACTGGATCTTTTGACACAGGAACTCATACTTACACTGTTCCGGAGTCAGGTCATTACGTAATTAACTTAAACCTTCAATTAAAAAATGCATCTGGGCATTTTAATGGAAGGATAACTAGAAACGGAAACTCTCAAGTCTATGGATTTATGACGGCTAATGATGACAATCGAGCAGGCATGTCCGTATCTGACATAAAGCACTTAGATAAAGGTGATACTATAACAGCATTTACTGAGGCAGTTGGTGTAACTGAAGATTCTAGTTACACAGTAAGAGGTACCGCTAGCCTTTCGGGCGGAGTTGCCACTCAATTCTCTATAGCTAAAATAGCATCTGCACAAACAATATTAGAAAACGAAACAGTTGCTATGAGAGTTACCAAAGATGATGCTCAATCAATCCCAAGTACCTCAACAACAAAAGTTGAATATGATGATGTCGATTACGATACGCATGGAACATTTAACTCTAGCACTAACAAGTACGTAGTACCGACTAGTGGGATATACGACATTTACGCAAAAATAAGATACTTAGATATTGATGAAACCCAAGGGATGAATTTTTCCATTTTTATATTTGTAAATAATGCAAACAGGTCTCAAATAACTGACGAGGCTTCAGCTTCAAATCAGACATCAAGATCTCAACAAATAGCGGATACATTACAATTAAATAAAGGTGATGAAATTCATATTGGTTTATATCACGGAGATCCAACGTCAGAGGACACCAAGGCAGATGCTGGCGATATGGTTTTAACAGTCAAGAAAATTAAATAGGAGGAACTTATGCCATCACACTACGGAACAAAAGGTATGAAAGGTAAGAAGAAAAAAAAGACAAAAAAGAAAGGTAAGAAGTAGACCATGGAGCCCTTAGACAAAGAACTTTATAGCAGAGTTAAAGCCGCAGCAAAACGTAAATTTACAGTTTTTCCTTCAGCTTACGCATCAGCATGGATGACTGAAGAATATAAAAGAAGAGGCGGAAAATATAAAGGCAAGAAACCTAAGGGCGGTCTTAAAAAATGGTTTAACGAAAAATGGGTTGATATATCACGACCTCTAGAAGGTGGTGGCTTCCATGTTTGCGGAAGGGCTGATAGTGATTCTAAGAAGTACCCAAAGTGTGTGCCCGAACGTATTGCTAAGAAGATGACCAAAGAAGAAATTAAATCAGCCGTTAGAAGAAAGAGATATAACGAAACTATAAAAGCAAAAGAAGGCAAAGGGCGAAAACCAGTCAATGTAAAGACTTTCAAGAAGGATAAGTAATGGAGTTCGATGCAATATTTAAGTTGATTACTGCCGCAGTTATAAGTTTAGTAATTGCTGGGTTTGCATCTAATACCAAAGACGTTACTAGTAATAAAGTTAGAATTGATAATCTAGAGAATAGTGTTAAGCGTACCGAGAAAATGGTTAATGACATCCATAGCTATTTGTTAAGAAGGAAGCAATAATGCCTTTAGTATTAACAGATCTAGCTAAAAAAATATCACAACAAACAAATATAACCGTAAATATTATTCTTGAAATAGAAGGCTTTACTCATAAGTTTGGGGCTATCGATATAAAAGAAGAGTTAGCTTTTGATATATCCGGCAAGACCTTTGATTCTGGTGAAAGTTTCGACACTGACATAGTAGACCCAGACAGTAATGCGATAATTAACTTAGACGGCACAACTAGAAATATTACTTCACAGCTATCCATAGACAAAGGTATCGAGTCAGTAAAAAGTTTTACAGTTGACTTACTTGATAACAATGGATTGCTTTCAAATATATTTACCCCAGGCGTAGTGGTTGACGATCTTCTAGGTCAAAAAGCCCAGGTATATATAAATTTTAAAGGTAGCACGCATCCAAAAGACTCTCTTTTAATAATAGAAGGTGTAATAGGGCAATACCAATTCTCTAATAAAGGAACGTGTAAAGTTGTTATTGATCATGCTTCACAGCTTAAGCGGCAAGAAATATTTCTAAGTCATAAAACTAAGCTTAGTGGTGCGCTTGCTCAAGGCGCAGTTAGTGCTGGAGATATCGATGTATCGGATGCAAGTGGCTTTGTTGTACCAGACGCAGGTGTAACGGAACTTGAAACTTATTTTAGGGTGAATGACGAAATCATTAGATACACTGGGATAACTAATAATACATTAACTGGCTGTGTAAGGCAGAACTTTCAAACCTTGCAACCAACTTCTCATGATGCAGGCTCCGAAGTCACAAGTTTTTACAGGTTACAAGGTAACGCATTGGAGCTAGCACTTAAGCTTATGTTATCTACAGGTGGCTATGGTTTATCTAAAAGTACAACCGCTTTTGAAATATTGACTCCCACATTAACAGTAGAAAATGCAATACTCTTTGCCTCTAAAGATATACAAGAAGAGTTTGGTCTTACAGTAGGGGATCATGTTCAAATTACTGGATCAACTTCAAATAATATAACAACAACAATTTCAAGCTTTGGATTAATTGATGAAGATTTCTCTTATATTGTCGTTTCTAGTTCTCTTAATGCTGAGGATGAACAGAACGCTACGGTTAAATTTAAATCGCAATACGATGTCTTGCAAGAAGGGGCGGGGATGCTTCCAACGCAAGTTGATGTTTCTCGACATAAGTTTTTTCTTGATAGCTTCACTTCTAACTTTGTTGATCTAGATTTTTACCTAGAAGAAGAACTAGTTATTGATGAATTTATAAACAAAGAATTATATAGACCGAATAACTTGTATTCTGTGCCAGGTGCTAAATCTAGTGTGAAAATGACCTTGCCACCTTTATCAGATATCTATACTAAAACATTAGACTCCAGTAACGTAATAAACCCTACTAATATAAATATTCAAAGATCAATTAATAAATATCATTTTAATTCTTATATCGTTAAATATAATCCATCACCACTTGAGACAGAAAAATATCTTAATGGCAAAGTCGTTATAGATAATGACAGTCTTACTCGTATTGGTGCAGGTAAAAAAGTTTTTAAGATAGAGTCCCAAGGCCTTAGAGATAGTGCCGCGACTACTCAAGCTTTGACTTTAAACGCAGCAAGACATTTGGATAGATATAAATTCGCAGCAGAATTTTTTAGTATCGAGACATTTTTCTCCAATATAGATATCGAGGCTGGCGATATAGTTGTGGTAGATGGTCTTAACATTTACGACAGTACAACTGGGAACAGAACTTTTAAGCCAAAACAGTTTGAAGTAATCAATAAATCAATATCAATTGGATCGGCTAAAATAAAGCTTGATCTTCTCAGTACTTCATACCAGCTTGATGGAAGATATGGAGTTGTAAGTCCTAGCTCTAAGATAGACACTGGGGCAACGACAACAAACATACCTTTAAAAAAATCCTATGGTAATACAGGTAACGAAGAGGACAAATGGCAGATACATATAGGATCAAACATTAGAGTGCATAATAATGATTTTTCTTTTGATGAGACTACGGTGTTAACAGGTTTTGATCCCACAGCTCCAAACATAGCAATAGTTTCCCCTGCATTGTCTTCACCTCCAAGTGCTGATTTTATTCTAGATAGTCCTAATTATGATGATGGTAACACTGACGCCCTAGAAGTAATGAAGGACATGTATATATTCGTAAACCCTACTTTGGATATCACTGGAGTAACAGACTCAAGCACTTTTACGGTCTCTGCCTCTCATGCGGCAAAATTGTTTGCAGGCTGTACGATAGAGGTGCATAATATAGACTATACAAGTACAAACGAACGTGTCGTTAGTAGTATAGTTGGAAACACTGTTAATTTAAAAACTGCTTTAAGCTTTACGCCAACTACTGATTTTAAAATACAGCTAGTTGGTTTTAGTAGCGACAGCGGTAAACCATACAGGATTATATAATGGCAGAAGTAACCCCATCTAAACAAAATATTCAACAAGAGGAAGTCAATTTTAAAAGCGCTGTCTCAGAACAATTGTTAAGTAAAATATCCGCTAGTATCAATTTTATAAACAATAAACAATTCTGCACTTTTAAATTTGATTTTTTGGGTCCTTTTGAGCCTTTAGGTCTGGGCGGAGGGGAAGATGGACGACTCGTTTTTCCATTTGACGCCGAGATATGCTGCTTAGCTACTTCGCTAAGGGAAACGGGCAGTAGTGGGGCGACAGTTATTGATTTACATAAAATAAATACTTCGGGTGCAGACCAAGGTTCTATATTTCAAAGCTTTCATACATACAGTATACCTGGTGGTTTTGGCGGAAATGAAAAAGGTTTTTTTAGAAATTATATTGATGGTACATCAGTTTTCCCAACGGGTAGCACGGGAGGCACAAGGGGTGATATGCCAGACGCTAATAGGCTTTTTAGTGCTGGTGAAGTGCTTAGAGTCGATGTCTCAAGTGCGGCGGATGGGGCTAGAGATTTATCAGTAACAGTTTTTTATAGACCAAGGTAACTATGGCAATAACGTATCGAGGCATGACATTCGAAGATTATAATGTTCCAAAGCTAATAAGGAACCATCCAAAATATAAGGCGGCTGTCTTAGCTCGCCAAAATGGAAAAGTTAAATTAATAAGATTCGGGGATGCAAACGCTGGCCACAATTTTAGTGCTGATGCAAGAGACCGCTTTAAAAGTAGATTCGCTACATTACTTAAGAAATATAAAAATGATAAATTTAGTCGTATCTTTTGGGCAGATAAGTTTTTATGGAATCCAAAAGGTATTAAGCGAGATCCCCCTAAGGAGAGTTAAATGGCAACATATTCAACCGCACCAACCGAGTCGATTGTAAAATTTAGTATAAAAAATAGTGCTTTCAATTCAACCACTTTTATAACCACAATTGTCACAGTAGCCGCTAATGAACAATACGAGTTGTTACAATTACATGCCGTGGCTCAAGATGGACTTGTTAACAGTTTTCATTTACATGGCGATTATGCGAGTCTCGTTGATGAACCTGGTAGTGCTGGACAAGGTATCTCAGGTTACAGTTGGTATGCAGATTTCGGAGGCCCATTTACAGAAGAGGGCGCAGCTGATGCTGAGCAACCTCAAGAACCTGTAGATATGACTGTTTTAGATTATACCATAGATAAGAATACGGCTGTTTCAGATCAATTTAAATTGCTTGTAAATAACTATGGACCTAAAAGATTAGCTTTTAGGGAGGGGGCAATCATAAAACTAGAGCACAACTTAACTGGTTTTACCCCGTCAAACGAAGAGTTTGTTGACGTCGATATTTGGTTTAAGAAAACAGTGTTTAATGGATAAGCTATTTGAAATAAAAGAAGACATTGACCTAAAAGATCTCCAGAAATTACATCCTGCAATTTTTATAATTTTTGGTGCCGCGATTCTCTATTGTAAACGGAATAATCTGACTTGTAGAATTACAAGCATTATTAGCGATAGGGGTAACGTTAATGCCGTTAGTAAAACTCATGAATCCGGCAGGGCCATAGATATAGGTGTTAGAAAAGAAGACGGTTTTACAGAGATGCATGCTCATAGATTATGCTTCCAACTTAATAGAGATTACTCGGAACTAGCTGCAATCTCATACAGCGACCACAAGCCACGGGCTGCTATTTTCAAAAACAACCATATTCACTTACAATGTAGAAATATATCTAACCAAGAACTTAATAAATTTATCAAGGAGTAAGTTATGTTAGAAGAAAAGAAGCCGTGGAAAAGTAAAACACTTTGGTTGAATCTTTTGGTTGCCGCAGGCGCAATGATGCCATGGGCACCAGTTGCTGAAGTCATGTCAGAAGGTAATCTTGTAATGGTACTATCAGTAGTCAACATGGTCCTTAGGCTAGTTAGCAATCAAAAAATTGGCTTAAATTAATGCTGGACTCTCTAATTAATATTTTTGAGGCAGGGCTATCTCTTTGGGATACGGCCCAGTCTCGAAAGTATCAAGTTGCCGTACTAGATTTAAAACAAAAAAGGGCTAAAGAGCTTGAAAAAGAAAATCCTAATTACAATTTTACTGATCGCATTGAACGCGAACTGTACTACCTTGCGAACCTCGCAGCCACTCAAATTAAAAGATCGAAGACTGAGGATATGTAAGCATAAAGGTAAAGCAGGTTTATGTTGGCAGTATTATAAAAGATGTAAAGGTAGAGTATTTAAAAAATGCTTAATAGAAGAGTTTTATAACTTTGAAGATAGAACTGTACGACAAAAACTAATTGATATGGGTTTTACTTGTACTAGTGACCGTAGGTTTTTATAGTTACCAATCCGGGGCAAAACTGTTTTGGTCTATTTTTGCAACTTTAGATCTGCATTGATTACACCATCGTGTTTTACTAGCATCATCATGTCCCCAATCTCTAACTTTAAATATTTTTTCGCACATTAGACATTCATTCCATCGCCATTTTTTCTGCACATCTTCTTTATTGTCCATAGAGCTCCCTTCTAACATCGTCAACACTTCTTGCAACGAAACCGATGCCACCATATTTATTAATATCTTCTAAAAATTCTTTTTGGCTTGGGGATACTCTTCCTTTTTTTGTTTTCACTTCTATGGCAACCATTTTTCCAGTGTTATCAATACCAAGGATATCAGCAACACCCCTGCGAAAATACTTACCCGGTTTACGATGCACTTTACGAGCAACGTCATACACTCCGATATTATTTGTTTTCCAATAGGTTCCCGGGATAAAAGATAAATACTCAAGTATAGCGTTTTCAATTTGTTTTTCCGTTAGCTCTTTCATAGTCCTTTATTATACGGACTGCATCTGCTTCTTGCAATTGAGCGTTAATCCAAAGTCTGCGTTTGTTTAAACCGTTAACTTTTCTATCAATAATTTTACAATATTTTTCTTCAATAAAAATGCCCGCGTCTGATCCATATGTAAGGACAAAATCTCTCTGTATACAAAAAGGGTGTTGATCTAGATTTATCATTATTCTGTCTCAAATTTTTTATTAGTAAGTACTTCAATCATTTCTTCAACGGTCATTTCTTTAGCTTTGTCATATTCAAGTGGAAGAGTCTCTTCAAAATTTTTGGTTAAATATTGCATATATAAAGTTTTAACCAGATCAATTTCACGTTTTTTCCTCTGTTTTTGTTTAATTGCTTTTATTTGTTCTTCGTGGCGTTCGATTTCTTCTAGGTAATGTTTATTTTTTTCATTAAGCACTGCAGCCATAATACTTTTGATATTATCCGCTGGGTAATAAGTAATTTTACCTGATTTTGTTTTGTATTTTGTTGATTTTGCCCAACAGTTTTCTAAACTATATGCAGCTCGATTAATGCCCCACACAACACCTGCTCGTTTAAAAGCATCACTAAGCCCACCTTTTTCACCTTCAATTGCAGTTTCTCCTGCGCCGTCTTCTTTAAAAATCCACTCTCCATCTACACGCGCCCCAATTTTGCACATAATCCTATTACCAACGAAACTATATTCAGCTTTCCAATTATGTTTCCCGAAGGCTTCATCTAGTCTATCTTGTACATCTCGGGCTTCAACATAGGCTAAATATAAACTTTGAGGTTTACCCTCTTCTTTTTCAGTTGTGTGACTTATTCTCCAACTTAACTCTTCTGGTTTGAATGGTTTGTTTAAAATTAGTGCCTGTATTCTTTTCATATTTCCTCCATAGTAACTCGTTTTCCATTTCATTAGTATCTTTGTCGGGTATTCTTGGATCATTGACAAACAAATTTTCAAATTCTGATTCAAATTCCGCCATGCACTGCATATATTTTTCTAGTTTTGACATACTGCTTAACCTATTTTTTAAATTCGTCATCACAAGCCTTCATTGCCTGTTTTAAGGCGGCTCTCTTCTTGGTTGCGTCTGTTTGTATTTGTTCGGGAGTCCGATCGTCTGAGAAGTAATTTTTTTCTGCTAATCCTAGTTTTCTTCTTCGTTCGTTTTCATCACTTAATAGTTGATCATAAAGATCATCTTGTACTTGTTTTCTTAACCTATCAAAGAAGTTTTCTTTATCTTGACCTAGTTCCTTGTCACTTATATTCATATTTAATATACTCCAATTAGGTTGAATATTATATAATACAATATATTCAATAAGTAAATAATAAATAGTAAGGGATTACTAATGTTAAAGCTAAATTTTGATAAGCCTACTATATTTGAGGATCTTAGATTTGAACAGAGGTTGACTGCTAAGCATTTTGCAGAGAGACTAGATATAACGCCAGGCGCATATCATCATTTGGAACAAGGTAACACCTGGCCAAGTTTTGGTACAATATTAAAAACCATGGAGGTATGTAATGTCTCTTTTGAAAGGTTTGAACAATATTACAGAGAGCGAGAGGGCTGGATTAAAAAAACTCTTACTAGAAAGGATAAAAGAGTTAAACAAAAAAAAACAAGACCTGTCAGATAAATACCGACCTAGCGACGCTTTAAATAATAAGATAATAGAAATCGACAAATTAATTAAATTTAACAACTATTTATTTCACTGGTTAGAAAACCCTACTACTCATTACTTGCAATAAATCTAGAGTTTGGCACAATAGTCTTATGAAAACCTTAAATGCCAAAGGTAGGTCAATTTTAATTATAGGTGACACCCATATTCCCTATGAGCATTTAGACGCATGGGATTGGCTTAAGGCTATTAAGAAAAAATATTTAAATAAAAGATCATTAATCATGCATATTGGGGATGAGGTTGATGGTGCTAGTATAAGCTTCCATGAAAAGGATCCGGATTTAAAATTTAGTCCATCAAGTGAACTAGAGGCTTGCATAGATGTAATTCATCAAAAGGGTGGTTTATATGACTTGTTCCCCAAGATGTATTTATGCGATTCAAATCATGGCAGCCTCGTTTTTCGTCGAGCTAAATATGCTGGACTGCCAGCTCATGTCATAAAAAGTTATGCGGATATTTTAAAGGTCAAAGGTTGGGAATGGCATGAAGATTATTTGTTGGAAACCAAAAAAGGACCGCTTTATTTACATCATGGCAGATCGAGTAACATTGGCAAAGTGGTCGCCTCCACGCAAAGTTCAGTCTGTCAGGGCCATTATCATGGGCTGCACAAGATTGAATGGTTCCGAGGTGTACGTACTAATAGATATGGAATCCAAACAGGGAGTTTAGTTAACAGTGGCAGTAGGGCATTCAGCTATGGACGGCTGAGCCTTTCGACGCCCATCATCGGGTCAGCGTTGATCAAGGAATGTGGCACGCCGACCCTTCTTACTATGAACTTAAATAAGAATAACAGGTGGGATGGAACTATTTCATGAATGGGAAAAAATTTACTCTCTTGAAGTTTCCTCATTCCACTGACGAAATAATCACTGAAAGAATTTTAGGATTAGAAAAACTTATTGGGGAAGCAAACGACGAAAGGCATGTTAATGCTGTCATCGAAATGCTGATTAGTCATGTTAGTCAAAACTATGAGGGCGTTTACATAGATAATATGATTATAAAACTCGTTGAAAGTCATCATTGGTGGCTGGAGTGTTACAACCCTGACGCAACGCTTTCAGTTGAAGAGAGTGCAGAACCTGAAGAATAAATTACAATACTTCTTTAAATAATTCTGTGAATGAAGGCCACCTACGTTCTAATCGTGTTCCATAATTATCAGGCAAACCGTTAGATAAAAAATAAGGTAACGATACCAAATTTACTTTTTGCTCGTATAACTTAAGCTTCTTAGGATTATAATTATAAAGCTCCATCGACATTTCTAAATTAAGCGCAATCGTCTTTTTGTCTTCTTCGTGTAACCTATGCTGTAAATAGCAGTCATAGCTATGCCTATCAAATTCATGAACTCTTTTTTGAAATATCTTATCTATTCTTAAATTTTCAGCAGCTATCGCAAAATCATTTATTATCTCATAAAGTTTTTTATTACAGATTTCTTGCTCTTTAGACATAACTCTCCCATTGCACCCTGTAAGATGTCGCTCAGTTAAACTGTCTCACTAACTCACTACTTGATAGGTGGGTGCAAGTCCTATCTCCCCTTTCGTTAGCTACTATATGCCCCAACCTTTTTGAAACTGCCCCCCAATAATCCTTTTAGGAGTATCTTCTTTTTAGCCAATCTAGATCAGGTCACTCTTCCTAAGTGATGCACAGGCTTTTGTTCTGGATAAAACTCTGAAAAAATCCATTTAATTATTTTACTTATTTAAACTTGCTATTATATATTGTAAACAACAAAATTAAATAGGAGTTAGTCATGTCAATAAACAAAGTCATATTACTAGGTCGATTAACAAACGAACCAAAACTTAATTATACTGAAAATGGTACGCCTGTCTGTACTTTTTCTATTGCGACAAATACTTCTTACAAGACTAAATCAGGCGAGAAAAAAGAACTAACCCAATATCATAACATGGTAGTCTGGAATAAATTAGGTGAAACTTGTAATACTTATCTTAAAATGGGTAGACAAGCATTTTTCGAAGGCAGGATTGAATATAGAAGCTACATAGACAAGAAAACTGATGTAAAAAAGTATATTACAGAAATTAATGTTTCGACTGTTGAGTTCTTAGGCGGAAGTGATAGTAAAAAAGATTATGCTCAAAAAAAGCAAAACACTTTTACAGAAAAAGATTATAAAGTTGATCCGAATCCTGCTATTACAGCAGATGATATACCTTTTTAAATGAGTAAATTAATGTGGCGTTGGTTGGTAGTAGTTTACGTAATTATTTTTTGGGTAACTATTCTTACGATTCTTGGTTATTAAAATGAAAAAATAGCAATAAAAAAGGTTAATATGTCTGCAAAAGGTAACAAAACACGTTTAATAAAAAAAGCAAGTAAAAAAAATAAAAAAAATAAAAAAAGAAAAATCACGCGTTCTCAAAGTGGGAAGCTGGCAAAGCGTGAGATTATTCATCAAATATTATCGGTTGTCTTAGATATTAAAATAAAAACTAAGTACGGAAATCATAATATAAATGCTCATATGTCACAGGATCAAACGGAAGAGTATGCGATAGAACTTGCACTTGCGGAAGATCGTTGTGCTGAATATCTAGATAACCCTGATAATTTTACGCAAGATATTTCTCAGATAGAGTGTGAAAAAAAATTTAGAAGGCGTGTTATTAAATTTATCGACGTTTATTATCCTGATTTTCCACTATGGTTAAGGTCTTTTTTGCAAACAAATAAAGAACAATCAATACCTGTTGATATTTAGTGAAAACTTAGTTATAATAAAGCTTTGTGTATTCCTGATATGCTAAAGTTGAAACTTGAAAGAGGGGGGCGGATAGTCCCCCTTTTTTATTTACTTATAATTGAACATATTATATTTTTATTAAAAATAAATAGGAGTTAATATGGAAATCAATGTCGACGATCTTAAAAAGCTGACTAAAGAACAAATTCTAAAAGAAGTAGATCATTTTATAAAAGAAAACAAAGTTGAACTTCAAAATCAATATGAACTTGGTAATCGATTAGGGTATGCAGATGCTTTCGTTCAAGCTGCAGAAAATATTATTGAGTTTTACACACACCTTAGTCACGCGGAGCATGATGAAGTCAAGAACAGTGAATCTGGACAAGGTTTGTCTTCTGCGGCAGAAAATGCTTTAGGTTATAACAGGGGTATCAGTTTTGCGAAAGCTGGGGCCATGGACTTAATGCATAAATTTAAAACTAATGCTGACGTATCAATAGGGTATGTGTCAGACCTCTAACCTTAAAAAAACCCCAGGCTATGGAGCCATCCAAAAACCTGGGGAACCCTAAACCGAATAAGGAAGGCTTAGAGTATTATCTAACTTTAAAAATTTCGATATCATTTAATCTATTATGTAATCGTTTCTTAGCAGGCTTTATATTAAAACCGTCTACTTTGTTATAAATCAATTCATCGCCTGATAAATACATCACATTAGGGTAATATATATTTATAAAATCTACTGCAAGTTGTCTTTTACGCTCAGTTTCATATTCGTAAACTTCTAAATCATTTAAGGTTACTTGTATGGCCAGCGTGTATTTCATTAACAATCACCGCAATCACAATCCACAGGGTCAGACATATAACCCCATAGAGTAAACTCAGTCATTTCCGTAACAAGTTCGTGAGTTTTTACTGGTTTTTTTCTTTTATCGCCTTCTTTATAAAAAGTTATATTAATTTCATCAAGGTCAAAGTTTTTGGGAATCAACCCATTTTTCTTTAATGAGTCGAAAATTTCGTAATGGCTAAATTCTAATTTCATGATGGCTCCTTCGTATATATAGATAGTAACATAACTGACTTATTGTGTCAAGTACTAAATATAGTAAGTAATTTTATTGAATATAGTTGTGATACCTGATAGTGTGTAAAAAGTATTCACTACACGCATAGCTAAAAAAGGAATTTCAGTTGGCGAATTATCTTAAATACAAACCAGAGTATTGTCAGAAGCTTATTGATCATATGTCGACAGGTCACTCGTTTGTATCGTTTGCTGGGACTATAAACGTGGGTAAACGTACAATATATGAGTGGGTTGAGAAATACCCCGAGTTTGCAGATGCCAAACAGATAGCTAAATCCAAGTGCGAAGAGTTCTATATAAATAGTTTATTAGATCTAGGTACTGGAGTGGCTGAGAAGGGTAATGCTACTTCGCTAATATGGCTGACTAAAAACATCCTTAAATGGACAGATAAAGAACAGTCACAAGGCGAGAACTCACAACCAATAAACATAACAATTAGCAAGGACGACAGCGATTAACATTAAAGCTCTGCCTCATCAGTATGAAACCCTGAAGGCATTAAAGAAGTACTCACATGTACTAATGCTTGGCGGAGTAGGCTCAGGAAAGACCTTCTGTGGTGCTCTGTGGTTATTAGAGGAACTTAAAAGATTTTATGAAGGTGACAAGTCTATTGGGTTGATTACGGCCATATCATATGGACAGCTTAGAAGATCAGTACTAACAGAGATATTTAAGTGTATGACCGACTGGGGTGTTCAGTTTAGTTACAATCAACAGCAATCATTACTTACTTTAAATAATGCCAAGAAGTTCTTTTGTTTATCAGTAGACCCAGGATCAATTGAAAAAATTAGAGGTATTAACGTTGGTAGTGTCTGGATGGATGAGGCTGCATATATAAAAGACCTGGATACTTATAATACGATACAGGGACGTATCAGGGATAAGCAGGGCTCAGGAAAATCCTTAATGACCTCATCGCCTGCCGGGTTTAATTTTATATATGATCTGTTCCAAGGCGAGTTATATGATCCAAAGAAGTATAAATTAATTAGAGCTAAGACTAAAGATAATAAACATATTCTAGATTCTTTCTACGATAACATGGCTGCTCAGTTAGATGAGAAAGGCATCAAGCAAGAACTTGAGGGTGAGTTTATTAGTCGGTCAGGTGGTGCTGCTTACTACCAGTTTGATAGGGAAGTTCATGTTAAACCTATAAAATACAGAGGGCAGCCTGGTTACATAACTATGGATATGAATGTGGATCCCTACTGTGCTGTTGCTATGTTTTACGAGAACAATACATTCTATTATTTTGAAGAGATTATCTTAGTAGGTGGCTCGGATACCTATATGATGGCTAATGAAATAAAGAAGCGAGGCTATGGTAACTTTAGAATAATAGCTGATAGTACCTACTCTAACAGGAAAACTTCAGGAAGATCTGATAAGATAATACTAGAGAACGCAGGCTTCGTGTGTGAAAATGTTCGTAACCCATTAGTCGTCCATCGAGTAACTAATGCCAATAAACTCTTTGGACAGCGAAGAGTAGTGATAGACCCTAATTGTAAAAAGTTGATAAAAGACTTTGAGCAAGTTACCTTTTTACCTAACGGTAAGTTAGATCAGAGGCAGAGGGACTTAACTCATGTTAGTGATGCTGCAACATATGGCATGTGGAAATTAGATAAGATTGAGAGTAACATAAAGTATAGAGCTTATAGCACAAAGAGGTAATTAAATGGATTTAAGAATACCTGAGAATCGTAAAAAGATTCTAGAAGAGATTAAAACACCTGAGAACAGAGATAGAAAAGACGCATCCTTTATTGCCACCGAAGTGTATAATGGCAGACTAAGGCAGTACGTTGTTGAGTACCTTGAGACATTGTTTAGTAAGTCAACAGTCAAAGAGATGCCTGTACAGTCTGGAACTAATCTCGCAAGACGTATTGTAAGCGAGAGGGCTAGTTGCTATAAGACTTCCCCACAAAGAAACTTCCAAAACGTAGATGAGAATCAGGAAGAAGTTCTTAATAAAATATATAATGATATGAAGGCAGACTTTTTACTAAGTAAGGCTAATGAGTTCTACGCATTACAGAATCAATGTCTTCTACAGTGTGTGCCGATAGATGGTAAATTAAAACTAAGGGTACTAAAGCTTCACCACTTTGATGTTATACCTATGCCAAACAATCCTGAGGAAATGCTTGGTGTAGTTATTAATAGCTATGACAAAAGATTTAAAAGAGAGTTACACGAAGACAATACACCGATACCTGCATCAAATGTAAGCAGACCACAGAGATCAGATACAAGTAACGGCATAGACGAAACCATTGCTGATCCTGATGACAAAGGTCCTGAGACTTTCGAGGTTTGGACTAGAGCTTACACAGATGAAAAAGGTGAGTATGTACCTGCACTAAACTTTATAATGAATAAAAAAGGCGAGATGTTATCTGATGACTTTCTATCACCTTTAGAAGTGCTACCATTCATAGATGTCTGTGCCTATAAAGACTTTCAGTTCTTTGCTAGTGACCATAACTCAGTAGTTAACTTTACTGTTGAATTTAATGCCCTGATGTCCGAGATAGCACAGGGACACCGGATGCAATCTTATAGTCAGCCGTTTATAAAAGGTCCGAAAGAACTACTACCAAAGTCTTTGGACGTAGGACCTAATACAATACTTAACTTACCTACTGATCCTGATTTAGGTGATGTCGAATTTGGCTTTGCTGTACCAGGTGGTTCTGTTGCACACGGTATCGAGTTAGCTGAGCAGTTACTAGCTCAGTTCTTAAGTTGCCAAGGTATTGACCCTAAAACAGTTAGTGCTGATAGTGGACAACGTTTCTCAAGTGGTATTGAAAGACTATTAAGCATGATTGAAAGGTTTGATGCAACAAGAGTAGACTTCAATCTTTTTAGTGAAGTTGAACACAAGCTCTTTCATTTAATCCATTTCTGGCACAATGCCTTACAAGGCACAGGCACACTTGATGAAAAATACGAGATGCCTAGACTAAGAGATGATGTAGACATTGCAGTTACGTTTGCTAAACCAGAAGGTGCTCAGACAATGCTAGACAAGGTAGCAATGCACGAAAGACTTATAGAGCAAGGACTAGGCTCTAGAGTTACTGCGATCATGGACATGATGGATATGTCTAGATCAGAAGCAGAAGAGTATATTCAAAAGATTGATGAGGATGATGCAGGTTCGTTTATGAGTGAACAACCTGGTTTGCCTTCACCTCAAATTTCCTTAACAGGGTTAGAAAGTGAAAAATCTGATAGTGTACCAGTTGAATCTGAAATACAAGTAAGTGAAGAAGAGATGATTGAAAAAGACGTGGTGCTTAATGGTGCTCAAGTAACATCAATGGTTGGTATTGTTTCAAGTGTGGCAAATGGAGAATTACCCAGGGGAACAGGAATAAGTATTTTAATGACTGCTTTTGGCTTAACTAAAGAAAAAGCAGAGGAAATCATGGGGGAATCTGGTAGGGCGTTTATATTATCAGAACAAAAATAAATAAGAGGCAAGGATGCCGATAGAAAAAGAAGAAGTAAGTTTTACTTACGACTTAGAAGATCTTTTAAATGAAGTACCTGAAGATGACAGGGAAGATGCGGCTACTGAAGCTGGTGAGCTTGCTTTACAAAAAGTTCACGAATATATGGATAGGCAAATAAGTCCTGTATCCGGTGAACGTAACTTTGGAGCTCTTAAAAAAGATTCAGCATATCGTAAGCTAAAACAAAAACAAGTGGGTAACCAAAAGCCAAACCTAAGACTCTCCGGAGAGTTAATAGAGTCTATGGAAGTCGATGCCGATGATAAGTCATTCACGATATCCGTAGGTGGTGATGAAAGTAATATAGCCAAATCTTATAATCATAACGTTGGGGATACGGTTGCAAAGAGGCAATTTTTACCTAATGACAAAAAACCAAATCAAACATTTAAAAGAAGTATAGTGAAAGCAATAAAAGAAACAATTGCTAAATATAAAAAGCCTAAATCACAAAGACCACCTGTAGAAGCACCAGCTGAAGCTGTGACAGTCAACTTTGATAACTTACTAAAGACCTTTAAGGCTACTAAACGTGAGCAACAAATAGCAAAGAACGTTAAGACTTTTAGAATAGAGGACATACTATGAATAAGGCGGCTGATGCAAAGGTATCCTTTAAGGTAAACAACATAAAGCAGAAAATTAAAAAGATAGTTAGTGATCTTAAAACAGAAAAGTTTGCAGTTACCGTAAGAGATGAAATTGTAAATAAAATTAGAAAGGATGCCTTTAGGTTTAAAACAGGAAAGAAGTTTAAAAGATTAAAAAGATCCACAGTAGAAAACAGAAAGAAACTAGCAAGGCACAACAAAACACACGAAGATTATAGTCCATCAAAACCAAACCTAACCTTTACAGGTAGGTTACTTAATAGTGTCAAAGCCAACATCCAAGGAAAAGCATCGGGTATAGTTTTAAAGATTGATGTTAAAGGCACGCATGCACCTTACAAATATAATGGCAACGAACTGGGTAGTCCTAAATCTAATAAACAGATTAGAAACTTTTTATCAGAGATAGGAAGAGACCCGCTTGAATTAAGTAAGAAGGCTAGGAATAACCTTAGCCGAATTATAAAGGCAATAATATTGGAGCGCTTAAAGTGAGCGCTTGCAACCATTAACGTAAGGAGTTAAGATGGAAAATGAAGATCCAAACCAGGGTAGTGCCCACACTCAGGAACAGGTTAGTGACCAGTCGGCTAGTGAAACGGTTACGGAGAATGTTAGAACCGAGAACAAAGCGGATAACATCCCGTCATACGACTGGCATCGTAGAGTGCTCGGGGAGAACAAGAAATACAAGTCACAACTGTCAGATGCTCAGTCAAGACTTGAAGCTTACGAGCAGAAAGAGATGGAAGCCCAGGGCAAACATCAGGATCTGATCAATGCTTTAAGAGATGAGAATCAAAAGTTAAAGGCTGGTATTAGCGAAAGAGACCAAGTCTATACATGGTCAAAAAGGTCTGAGGCCTTACGTCATGTCGCTAATCAAAACGGGTGTATCCATAGCGATCACCTATTGAGATTGATGGACGAGTCTGTTTTGCAACAAATAGAGGTAGATGATCACTACAACCCAGTAGCCGAAGACGTGCAAAGAGTTGTTGAGTCATTTAAGGGTAACCCTGAATACCAATACTTGTTTAGGAGTAAAGCTCCCAGTGTTGATACAGTAACCCCTAACTCTAAGGCTCAGAAGAAGGAGTCAAAGAAAATATCAGAGATGAGTTCTGATGAGATCGCAAAAATCTTAGCAAACCCATCAATGATTAAAGATTTATAATATTAAAGCTATTTATAAAAGGAGTTAAAAATGGCAAATGAAATTGGAGCGACTGAAGTCAGCCAGGTTCAAGGGAGTCTGGTCAGTCAATTAGTACAACAAGCATTAAGAGAAAAAGCTGTGGCCTTCTCCACGATAACGGATTATGGCCAAACGGACGGTTTGACTTCTCTTAAGATCCCTAGAGTAAGCAACTTTACAGCGGCGTCAAAATCTGAAAATACGGATTTAAGTAATCAAGAGATGACAGTATCAGCCGACACTATTAACTACAATAAGCACTTTGGTGTTAGAGCGACTATTGAAGACGCTGCTAGACTATCTGCTGGACTTGATTTTTCTGCTGAAGTAATCAAAGGTCAGGCAGACGAAATCGCACGTCAGATCGATGCTGACATTATCACTCAAATTAAGTCAGTTAGTTCTGCTGCTCCAGATCACCTATTAGACTATGTTGACAGTGGTGGAGACGCTTTAGCTGTTGCAGATATTGCTAACGCTAGAAAGCTTTTAAGAACTCAGAACGTTCCTATGGACGATGGTAAATTGTTTATGTTGATCTCTCCAGATTCTGAAGCTGATCTACTTAACATCTCTAACTTCATCAAAGCTAATGAGTACGGTGATGGTAGTGCATTAAGAAATGGTTTCATTGGAAAAATTTTAGGATTCAACGTTGTAGTATCTTCGCAGCTTGATGCTCAGGACGCTTGTTTCTATCACTCTTCTCACGTAGGTTTCTCTTTCTCAAGTCAGCCTAAGCTAGAAACTGAAAGAAAGCCTGAGTCGCTTGGTGATATGTTTGTGACCAGCGCTTTATATGGGGTTTCAGTTTTAGACTCTGGAAAGCGTGGGGTTTTATATAATGGTTCTGGATCTTAATAGATAAGGATTAAGAATGGCTTCACTTCAAGAAGTTGAGGCTTACAATTATCTTAGGGCGAGGTCTCCTGTGGGACTTCGCTCTTTGATTCGTAAGCATGAATTAAGAACTGGTAGACGATTCAAGTATCAGTTCTATTTTGCAGCGGGATATCACTATGCGTGGTATATTGGAAGTGAAACAATAGAACAAACTAGAAAACAGCTCGAAGAAGAGCTTAAAGATAAAGTAAAGGGATAGTATGAGCTTTACCCGACTCGATAAAGAAGCAAGGAAGTTTGATAACAATGGAAACGTTAAAGTCTCCATTGAAGCTGACAATGCTGGTATCGGTGGCGGTGGAGGCGGAGGCTCTAGCCAACAGCAAGTTTATGATGGGGCTACTTGGAGAAACAAGTTAGGCGATTCATCTGGTAGAGCCATAAACTTAGACCATACTTTTTACAGTAGTACAGAGATTACAGCACTCGGATCTAGCACAGATATTAATCTCTGGCTTAGTGCGTTTAGCGATAACATGTTACAACTTAAGTTTGTTGAAACTTACGATGATGAGCATGAAGAGTGCGTCTATTACCAACACCCATCATTAGGTAATGGAACGAAATGTTTAAAACTACTTTTTTCATACGTCACAGAAAACTCAGTAAAGGTTGTTAAGAGTGTGCACGCACAAGTAGCTGATTGGTCTTATACAGATGACATAGTTGGGACTGTATCAATTTCGGCAGGAGCTATTACAAGCCCTGATCCATCTAATCCAATTTCAATGCATACTGTGGTAACAACACTTACCATAGTAGATACTACACCCGGCCCGGTAGTTTTATCTATATCCGGTGCTGATGCTAGTAACTATCATATACACGAAGTTGAGACTGGCACGCACACACAAGGAACAATTACATATGTTGATGGGAGAACCTATCAAATACATGCCCATGGTGATTTTAGTGGGGCATCTTATAGTCATACATTTACGGTGACAGCTACCGGAACAACTTTTAATCTAACTGATAGTGTAACAATAAATACAAGTGGAACTTACGTACCGGCGGCGGCTGGACTAGCTAATGGTGCAATTACAAGCCCGGCTTATAATGCAAGTGCCGGCACAGATGTCACGACCCTGACTCCTTCAGGGGGAGCACCGGGATCTACTTACTCACTAGCTCTTAGTGGCAGTGATGCAGGTTTATATCAAATAAACAATGTTACGGATGGGGTCACAGGTAGCACAGTGAGTGCCGACTTTGGTGATACCATAGTATTAGAGACAGCTTCACTTTTTAACTTAGGTGCCACCGGATATAATCACAGTGTCACGATAACCAACACTGAGAGTGGTGCAAGTACAACGGCAAGTGTAACGATAGCTACTTCGCAAGCAGCGGCAGCAGCAGCAACATTATCCAATGGAGCGATTACCTCACCTCCAAATGACGCAGCATCCGGCACAGATGTTTGTACATTAACTGCAGCTTCCGGAGGCAGTGGGGCAACACTAACTCTATCTTTAAGTGGAGCTAATGCAGGTCTTTATCAAATAAATAATGTAACTACTGGTACAACAGGATCGTCTGTGACAGCAAGCGAGGGCGACTCTGTAGTCTTAGAAACAGCAAGTCTCTTTGCACTCGGGGCTACTGGCTACAGTCACACAGTTGTTGTAACCAACACTGAAGGTGATGGAGGTTCAACGGCTAGTGTAACAATAAACACAAGTCAAGCGGCTGATCCATCGTTTACAAATACAAAATACTGGCAGCGACCATCGGATGATAGCCTTTGCGAATGGGGTGGGCAAGGTGTTGGTCCTATGGGCGACCTAAACACCGTGGGGGCTCCAAATTTTGAAGAAGCATTTAGCATGTCCTTTTGGTATAACCACACTACTGCAGGCTCGCCAATTGGGAACACTCAAACACACTTTGGAACAATGTACGGAAACAGTCACGGCTATAGGCTTTATGTCTATGCGCAACACTATGGTCATTCATCTTATGGAAGCACCTTAAGAACTCAGTATTACATGTGGTTTTACGGGAATGGCACCAACTGCCAATTTAGGACAAGCGGCTATCAATACATAGGTAATAATGTTTTTAACAATGTAATATTTGTAAAACATGCAACTACTTCAGGTGATGCTTGTGCAAACTCAGATATAGATATTTATCACAATGGCTCCGCTATGACGATCTCAAACGCTAATGGCAATTGGAATTCAAACACTCCAACCACACTTAACAATTATCAAAACGCTATTTATAGACCAAACGCGGTTGGTCACGAAGGGTGGAAATACGATGAATTTGCAACCTTTACCACTGATCTCTCATCTTCAAACGTTACTACTATTTATAACAGTGGAACTCCTGGCGACCTTAGTGGAATGACAGGTCTAAAAACTTGGTACCGCTTTGGTGATGGTGATTCAAATGGAGATGGAACTGGCACAGCAGATAGTCAATCTACAATATACGATATGAGTGGAGTAAGTGGTGGTCAAAACTTACCCCTAGTTAATTATAGTGGAACAGAAACAGATATGATTAAAACATACTAAGGATAAATAATGATTGAATTTTTAGACAGACAAGCTGAAGATTTATTTGAGGAGTTACTCGATGAGGCTTTACCTTCTATGACTTTAAAAGGAACTAAATATAAAGCTGGTAAAGTTTATAGATATATGTCCCCAGAAGAATTTGAAGAATCATTTTATGAATTCTTAGATAAATGTCGAGAAGAATACTTGATTGTAAAAACTAGATCTACACAACGGAGCAGGCAAGAAATTTGGTCTGACACTATGAGCGAGTTTGTTATACTTAAAAGAGCAATGCAAATAGTAAAAGATATGGACATAGGAGAGTAGTAATGTCTGGAAACATAATAATTACTTTATACCAAAAGAAAGTCCAGATATCTGAAAAGGTCAGAATAGATGTGGGTAAGACTTTTGCTTATACAGGTAGAACTATCAGTTCAATCGTTGTAAAGCCTATCAGTGACGGGGCTGAGAGCTTTGACGTCACTAGCGATAAATATTTAGATTATGCCTATACTGAGGCTGGAAATAAAACAATACATGTCACACTAACACTTGATAACGGTGACGTTATTGCATTAGCTAAAGATATTGAAGTTGTATCCGAAGCTACAGAAAATTTATTTAGTTCTGATCCAGAATTAATTAGCCATGAACCGGATATCATGAATTATCTCCCAGAACAATTCTGTGATTTTCGTTATATCCATAGGCTGTCACAGGATAGAATCCTGACAATATTTGATGAGAGAGGAATCACAGACACCGATGGTAATCGAATGATTGCAGCGGATGTAAAAGATATTGAAGAATGTAATGACTGGTCGAAGTTCTTAGCATTACAATACATCTTTGAGAG
>VTLG01016491.1_pt1 | contig 27988 bp, 25 predicted proteins | sample 4694571 | NCBI WGS metagenome assembly VTLG01 (sample SAMN12604809, study PRJNA352737) | marine metagenome | biome: ENVO:00000447; feature: ENVO:00000209|ENVO:00000569|ENVO:01000036; material: ENVO:00002151; isolation source: viral sequences binned using virsorter ...
GATCTAGATAGTTAAAGGGAGGACTAAAAATGGCTACTTATAATCGTACTGTTACAGGCGGTGGTACAGTTGGACATCCTTCTAATGCTGCTGTTCCATACGTTGTAACATCCCCTGTTTGGGATACTGCCGATGGCGGTGCTGGTGCAGATGTCATTCAATTGATTGATGTACCTGCTGATACCATGATTATTGCAGGGTGCTTAGAAGTTCTAGAAGCATTTGGTAATGGTCAGGTTACTATGGATATTGGATTTACTGGTGGTGATGTAGACTGTTTTATTGACGGTACTGCTGCTGCTGCTGGTTTCTCTCCATTCCTAGAAGCTGCCGTAGGTGCATCTGGATCTAACTGCCGTATGCTAACAAGTGCTGACACTATTGATGCACTTCTTATTGACGGTGGATCAACTGGTGAAAGTGCAGGACGTTTCCGTATTCACGTTGTTATGGTTGACGTTTCTGTTAACCCTGTTGAATCGGCTACAGTGTCTACTGGCACGTAACGTTTATTACAGTTTTGTGGGGTTCTGCAAAAATCCCACACTTTCTTTGCATTGTATTGTTTTATGACAGAAAGGACACAATATGTTTTTTTTAAAGCTGCTTGAAGATAATGAAGTTAAAGATTGTGCAAAAGGCATACGTAAATCTAAATTTATAAATGGTTCAATCACACAACCCATTAAAGATTCTAAAAGTAACACAGAATCTATCGGTATACCTGATAATGTACGTAGAATACTAACAGATAAGTTTTATGATAATCACTACATTGATTCAGTTTATTGCCCCAATAGAGTTTCCGTAAATTTTTATAATAAATACGTTGAGGGTGATTTTTACGATATACACGTAGATTCTTTTAAAGCTAGACCTAAATCTAACAACATATATTTTGATTACGGTTTTAGTGTAAATTTATCGGATAATTATGAAGGTGGAGAATTTGTTTTACAGACACCTTTAGGAAACATAGAACGAAAGCTATCGAGTGGTGAAGCTATTATATTCCCGATTATATATCCGCATGGTGTAAAAAGAATAACAAAAGGTGAAAGAGAAAATATTATAGGATGGTTATCATCTAACGTAACATACGAACAATCTTTTCTTCTTCACACAATGTACGAGGTAAACACATATCTCATGGATCAAAATAAAGAAATGTATCTTAAATCAACTTTAATACAAACGTACCTTAAAAAGGAATGGGGTAAGTAAGGAGTAAATACGAATGGCTACACTAAGTTTGACTACACACTTTACAGTAGATATTCCTGATGATGATAGTCATACTATTACTGGTGGAAGCACTACTGCTACTGACTCGATAACAATTACACATTATTTTGATAAGCGATATAGTATTGCAACTGGAACTGGTAATGTCACTACAATATGGAGTGATTCATTGCTTGCTGATTTTGATTTTTTGTGGATAGAAGCAGATCAGACAGTCCAGATACAGTTAATGTGTAATGAAGATGCTACAGGTGAAACTTCTTTTGTAGTACAGTTAATAGCTGGTGTTCCATTTTGTTTAGCTTCAGATTTTAGTAGAAATTCTGGAAGTAGTGGTGCTTCTGATGCATGGGAATTAACTGATTGGAATGACGATGTAATAGATCGTATAGAATGTGTTAATACATCTGGCAGTACAGCTAATGTACGTGTCTTTGCTGCAACTTAATTTAAAAGGATACTAAAATGCTAAAAGAACAATTAGGTGCTTCTGACATGTCTGCTAAAAAAATAGCCTCATCACCTGTTAAAAAGAAAAAGATACCCCAGTATTACATGGGTGGTGGAATGATTAAAAAGAATAAAATGTATGCGTATGGTGGTCGTGTAGCAAAGTATAAAGGATAACGTTTAATGGCAACATACTTGACCTTAACGAACAGAGTTTTAAATGAATTAAATGAAGTAGAATTAACTTCTTCAACTTTTAGTGCATCGAGAGGTGTACAATCTATGGTAAAAAATGTCGTTAACAAAGGAATTAACGATATTTACAATTCAGAAGTAGAATGGTCATTTTTGTATAAAGCCAAAGAACAAGTTTTGACAGCAGGTCAAAGAACATATGGTTATCCTTCTGATGCTCGTAAGATAAACTTCAATAGTTTTGTATTAACACCAACTGATTTAATTACAAATGGTTCGTTTACAAATAACATTGGTGATTGGACAACAGTATCAGGATCTCCTTCTTACACTAAAGCTTCAGCAGATGGTGCTTTGCGTCTAAATGCTGCTGAAGCTACACAATCTATTAGTACAATAAACGGTAAAGATTATGCTGTTAGGACACGTACTTTTGGTGGAGACATAACTTTAAAAATAGGTACAAGTTCTGGTGGTACAGAAATATCTAGTACAACATTAAGTATTGACAATACTGGTGATGGGGAGTATAATATAACTACATTCACTGCAACGGCTACAACTATATACATAGGTTTTGCTAATTCAGCTTCCAGCAACTATGACGTAGGCAGTGTAGAAGTTACTGAAAATATTCAACCAGAACGTTTAACATATCTTTCTTACAATGAGTGGCTCGATAACCACAGTGAACGTGATCTCAGCACAACAAGTTCAGATCAGTTTGGTTTACCTCGATATGTTTATCGTACACAAGATAACAACAATGTAGGTTTTAGTCCTATACCAGAAAAAGGTACGTATTCTGTCTCTTATGATTATTTCATAACACATACAGATTTATCTGCGTACAACGATAGTCCTACATTGCCTGACAGGTTTAATGACATCGTAGTTAATAGAGCTAAGTACTATGCGTACATGATGAGAGCAAACATGGCTGGTGCTCAATTAGCTGAGAAAGATTATTTAGAAGGTATAAAAAGAATGAGAGTTGAGTTGTTAAATTATCAAAACTATTTTTATCCTGCAGGTATTACAGGAGCTTCTAAACGTTTTGTAGGTGTGAACACATAGTATGGCTGAGATAACAGCACCCGAATATATATCTCCTTACGTTGTAACGGTATCAGGTGGCTTAGTACTAGATAGAGATGTTTATACGATGCCAGTTGGAGCAGCTACAATACTGCAAAACTTTGAGCCTTCTGTAAAAGGTGGTTATCGTAGATTAAGCGGTACAGCTAAATATGACGCTAATTTACTAGGTGGAGCTACAAACACAGTATTGGGTGTAGCTATATTTAGAGATAAAGTTATAGCAGCTTCTGGTACGATTGTTCAAGAAAGTTCTGGTAGTGGCTGGTCGAGCATAGACACAGGAAGAACGAGTGCAGGTCGTTATCGTTTTGAAGAGTATAACTTTACTACCAACGAGAATAGACTTATCTTTGCTGATGGTGCAAATGCTGCAAGTACTTACAATGGTACTACTGTTATGGATATCAAAGGAGATGCTACTAACATATCCACTACAGGAACTATAAGTAGCGGATCAACTTCATTAGCTGTTGGAAGTGCAACTGGAATTACTGAAGGTCAATATGTAAATATTTTAGTTACACACAGCCCTTCATCTCAGGTAAGTAGTGGAGCAACAACTTTTGATGTAGCAGATGATGATAACTTAGCTGTAGGTATGGTAGTTTCAGGAACTGGTATAGTTAGCGGTACAGCAATTTCTGGAATATCTTCTAATACGATTACAATTGATACAGCAACAAATGCTATTATCGCAACAAGTGAAACATTAACTTTTAGAACAGTTTCAGCAGCTACAACCGTATCAAGTATATCAGGAACAACAATTACAATATCATCAGCAGCAACTAATGCAGTATCTGGGGTTACAGTTGTTTTTGACGGATTAGGTACTGCACCTTCTAATCCTAGTATGGTTGCAGCTTTTAAAAATCATATGTTTTATGCTGGCATGAGTGCTGAACCTAACACAATAATATTTTCTGCTCTTGGTGATGAAAATGATTTTACAGCAGGTAACGGTGCAGGTTCGTTAAATGTAGATAGTACTATTGTTGCTATCAAATCTTTTCGTGAATCACTGATGATATTTTGTGAAGATCGTATCTACAAACTAACAGGAAATGCGTTAGCAGATTTTGCAATAGAACCTGTTTCACGTAATGTAGGATGTTCAGATGCTTTTAGTGTGCAGGAGATAGGTGGTGACATTCTCTTTCTAGCACCAGATGGTTTACGTACTGTTGCTGGTACTGCACGTATTGGTGACGTAGAATTAGGAACTGTGTCTAAACAAATACAAGATAGAATTAACGACATAGGATTTGACAATGTATCCTCTGTTGTTATTCGAGGTAAAAGTCAATATCGTTTATTTTATCCAACAACAGGTGGTTTAGAAACTTCTGCTAAAGGATTGATCGGTGTACTGAAATCTAATCCTCAAGGACAGTTAGGTTGGGAATATAGTGATATACGAGGAATAAAACCTTCTTGTTGTGTTTCTGGATTTGTATCGGGTGTTGAAACAATTATACATGGTGGATACGATGGCTATGTATACAAACAAGAATCAGGAAATACTTTTGCCGGAACAGCTATGACAGCCCTCTACAGATCACCAGACTTAACAATGGGTGATGCTGGTATAAGAAAAACTATGCAACGTATTAATGTAAACTATGATCCTGAAGGTGCAGTAAATGTCTCGTTATTTGTTAAATATGATTTTGAGGATGCTGGAACACCGCAACCTTCAGCATATACTTTAACCACAGCAGATACTGCTGCTGTCTACGGAAGTTCTGCTACGCTATACGGTTCTGCAGTATATAATGCAGAAGGTATGCCAATTGTAAGACAATCAGTAGAAGGAAGCGGATTTACAGTCGTCATACGTTTAACAGATACAAGCAGTAATCCACCTATTACTTTAAAAGGATTTGAATTAGAATTTACACCGGGAGCGAGAATGTAACATGGCAGGATATGGATCAAGAGTAAACACCTATACAACAGGTGATACTATAAAAGCAGAAGATACAAATGAAGAATTTGATCAACTTGTATCAGCATTTCACGAAACTACAGGCCATACACACGATGGTACTACTGATGGTGATGGTGCAGCAATAACATCTTTACCTGCTAATGTTACTGTTAAAGATGATATTAAATTATATTTTGGTACAGGTGGTGATGCTTACATAGAGTATGATGAAGATGGCACAGATACGTGGGATTTTTCTCCTCCTGCTGGTGGTATGAAGATATTAGATGATAAAAAATTATACTTTGGAACTGGTTCTGACATATCAATGGAATATGATGAAGATGGAGAAGATAGATTTCGTATAGAAGGTGCTCCTGTAGTTATATCTGGAGGTGAAGGTGAAGCTGGTGATTTACATCTATATGCTGATCAAGGCGATGACGCAGGAGATGAATGGAAAATAAGTGTTGCTGATGGTGGTATAATGACATGGGGTAACGATAAAAATAGTGCAGGTACTTACGTTACGCACATGACTATGACACCTCATGCTACTGTAGCTAGTTCGACTGTTGCCTTTGCTGGTGGTGTAACAATAGCTGGTGACTTAACAATAACTGGTGATGATCTTACAATGGGTACGAACACTGCTGGACATATTCTTGTAGCAGATGGTACTAATTATAATCCTGTTGCAATATCTGGTGATGTTACGATAAATTCTGCCGGGGCTGTTACTATTGCTAATCAAGCAGTAGAAAATGCTATGTTAGCAGATGATGCAGTAGGTGCAGATGAGTTAGCAGCTAATGCTGTAGTCAATGCAAGTGTTGCTTCTGGTGCAGCAATAGATGTGTCAAAAACTGCTCTTACAGCAGGAACTAATATTTCTCTGTCTACCAATACATTAAATGTAGATGATGCTTTTCTCATTAATAGCGGTGATGACACAACAAGTGGAGTGGTTACTTCTGCTGGCTATAAACTAAATGTAGGAGCAGGTAGCGGAGATATTACAACTCAGTTTCAGCAAGGCGGTACTACTCTCTTTACTGTAGGCATCGATGACTCAGATAGTGAAAAGTTTAAGATACACTCAAGTACGGCTTTAGCAGATACCAGTGATTTAGAAATAACATCTGCTGGAGTTGTGTCGTTAGCTAGTGATCTTAATGTTGGTGGTAATACTGTGCTTACAGGAAACCTTACAGTTAACGGTACAACCACTACAGTAAATACTGCAACTATGGGCGTAGTAGATCCAATTATTCATCTTCAAACTGCTTCAGATGGTGGTGCGTTAGGCTCCGATACTAATAAAGATGTTGGTATTGTAATGCAATATCATAATGGTAGTGCAGCTAAAAACGCTTTTCTTGGTTGGGATGACTCAGCATCAAAGTTAACGTTTGTTGCTGATGCGTCATTATCGAGTGAAGTTGTATCAGGATCTGTAGGAACTATAGTCGCTAATTTTGAAGGTAACATAACAGGTAACGTAACAGGAAATACTAGTGGAACTGCAGCAACAGTTACAACGGCTGCTCAAAGTAATATAACTTCACTCGGTACACTTACTACTTTAACAGTAGATAGCATTATAATTAATGATACTAATATTGGACATACATCTGACACAGATGCAATGGCTATTTCTTCTGGCGGTGTAGTTACATTTAGCCAAGTACCATTATTTCCTAACGACACAATAGAAACTGCAGATATACAAGCAGATGCTGTAACTGGAGCTAAGATAGCAGACGATGCAATTGATTCAGAACATTATACTGATGGAAGTGTTGATTTAGCTCATATATCTACTGGAGCTAAAACTGAAGTTATTGCAATTGCTTGTGGTGATGAAACAACAGCAACAGCAGCAGCAACAGCCGTTGTTACTTTTCATATGCCGTATGCTTTTTACTTAACAGGAATAAAAGCTGGAGTAACTACAGCCCCTGCAGGTTCAGTTTTAACTGTTGATCTTAACGAAGCAGGTTCTACTTGTTTAACTACAAAGTTAACAATTGATGCAAATGAAAAAACTAGTGGTACTGCAGCAACAGCAGCCGTTATAGGTGGGGCTGGCCCTGCATTAGCTGCAGATGCTTTAATGACAATAGATGTTGATGGTGTTGGTTCAAGTACTGCAGGGGCTGGTCTTAAAGTTTACTTAATAGGATACCAAACTTAAATGGCATTTATAATAAACCCATATATTTTTGGTGGAGCAGGATACACTATAACAAATGCAATAGTTATGGATGGAAGTTCTGATGAGCTAACTATTAGATGGCCTTCAACACCTACTAGCGTAAAAACTGGCACTGTTTCACTCTGGTTGAAACAAGGAAAAAATGGTGCGAGACAATCGTTTATAGGTATGCATAAAGACACTTCAAATCAACTATTATGTCATGTCGAGAGCGATAATGCGTTTAGATTTAATTGGATTGTTGGTGGCACGACTTATCTTTGGAAGTCTCATGCTATATTAAGAGATTCTTCTGCTTGGGGCAATTTAACATTTAACTGGACAGCAGCGTCTAATACATTTTATGCGTGGTGGAATGGCACAGCCTTAACGTGGGCATCTAGTGCAACTTTGCCAAATGCAAATTTACCTTTTGCTGTTTCTGATGAATTTCTTATTGGTGCTCAATACAATGGCGGTTCTAAAGGTGAACGCTGGTACGGAGAAATGGCTAATGTTATCTACATTGACGGCACAGCATACGACCATTCATCTTTTGGTGAAACTAACAGCGACACAGGTATTTTTACGCCAATTGATCCTAGCGATTTAACTTATGGCAATAATGGTTTTTTACTTAATTTTAGTACAACTCATTTAGGACAAGATGTACACTCAGGAAGTTTTTCTGAAAATTTACGAGATCTTGGAACAGAGCTTGGAAGTATAGGAACTGACACTGGACATCCTACATCAAAAGGAGCATTTAACGGCACAACTGTTTTGACTGAAGCAAATTCTGCTCGTGATGATAATGCTACTACAGGAGCAACTATTGGAAAAGATTGGGGTTCTGGAAACACAAATACTATTACAGCTTTTCGAGTTTACGGTCCAACAGATGATGGATTTATAGATAATACAAAAGCTGCTACAATTAAACTGCAAGGTTCTACGGATAACTTTTCAAGTAGTATTGTAGATTTACACACAACGGCATCAATTGCAGATGCAAATAAATCTATACATTCAGTTACAAGTGGAATTACGACAAGCACAGCTTACCGATATCACAGAGTAATAATGTTTGCTACCGATGGTTCGAGTAATGCTGCTAAAGTAGCTGAAGTTGAATTTTATAAAGCTGGTTCTTATGGATTAACTAATTTTGATGCAACAAGCATGGGAGTAAACAACATTGTTGTTGATTCTCCTATAAATAAAGATGACCAAGAAGTTACCATGTACGCCTGTTTTGATTCTAAATATATTGCATCTAATATAGCATTAAGCAATAACAATTTAACAGTCTCAGGTGCAACAGATGGACATAGTGGTGTAAGGGTGAATATTCCAATTCCTAGTTCTGGAGTGACAGGAATTAAACTAACCAATACCAAAACTTCACTTACAGACACAGGATTGAGGGCTGGAATTGGCGATAGCACTGTAGATGTAGAAGCCGTTATGTATAATGTGTCAGGGAAACATCTTATTCTTTATCAAGATAATGGAACTGTTTTTAAAGATGGCTCACAAGAAGAAACAGGAAAAGCTGATTGGGGTGATAGAAACGACACTCTTGAAATAATCTATGACGCTGATACTGGAGATGTTGAATTTTATGTTAACGGATCAACTGCCGATACACAAACTTTAGTATCAGGTTCTACATCAACAACCATGTATTTTTATGTAACTGGTGGAGCAGCATATTCAGTCGATATGGAAAATAATTATGATCCCTCAGTAAGAGTAGGTGGTGCAGTTCCTTTAACAGCAACAAGGACAGGTGTTGGTAATTACTGTACATGGAATCCAAACCATCACAATCAAACTGCAACTGGTAGTACATTATCTGAAGGTAATTTAAAATCAGTTGGTGGTGGTAACAACGTTATATATGCAACTCATGGTTTTTCCTCTGGCAAATTCTACGCTGAAATGCAAGTACTAGGTGCTTCATCGTGGGCTGGTACACGACAAGCATTTGGAATTATTGATATTAATGAATTTAGCGTTCCTCAAGATAATTCTATGATTTCTACAAATTCAGATACATTTACTGGAATCAATTTTCCTGATGTTAATTCTTGGAGTGACGGTTCTCAATTGGCAAGTAGCTATAATTTCGCTGACCTTACAGAAGATGCAAATGATATTGTGTGCATAGCTGTTGATATTGATAATGGTAAAATGTGGGTTAGAAAGAATGGTGCTGCTTGGTATACAACTGGAAGTGCAGGTAATCCAGCAACAGGAGCTAACCCCTCATTTACTTTTACAGCATCTGGTGCAGATATATGGACATGGTGTACTTTTGGTTACGACAGTAATGATATTAATTTAACAGATTTTGGACAGAATGGTTTTACTTATGCTGTGCCTTCTGGGTTTAAAACTACGCACACAGCAAATTTGACAGCTCCTACTATTTCAAAACCATCAGACCATGTTGATGCAATCTTATACACTGGGTCAGGCAGTGAGTTGGCAATTTCATCATTAGCTTTTCAACCAGATTTTGTATGGATAAAAAATAGAGATGCAAATGATAGTCATATGATTTATGATGTTTGTCGGGGAGCAACAAAAGAGGTACATTCAGATACTAATGATGCAGAAACGACTACTGCACAAACTTTAAAAAGTTTTGATTCTGATGGTTTTACATTAGGCACTGATGTTCAAGTAAACACAAGTAGTGAAAAGTATGTGGCATGGTGTTTTAAAGCTGGAGGATCTCCTTCGTCTAATAGCGATGGAACATTAACAACTTCGGTTTCTGTAAATACAACTGCAGGTTTTAGCATAGGCACGTACACGGCTGACGGTGGAACTGATACGTTAGGTCATGGATTATCAGCCACACCTGAATTTTTTATGGTAAAGAAAAGAGCTTCAGGTGCAGGGGGATGGCGAGTCTACCATGCTAATATGGCATCTGATCCTCAAACAGATTATTTAGAGCTTAATGAGGATTCTATTGCTCAAGATGAAGCAACAATTTGGAATGATACTGCTCCAACTTCTTCTGTTATTACAATCGGTTCAGATCAGAATGTCAGCCCGAACACTTATGTTTTTTATGCTTGGCACGGTGTTAAAGGATATTCAAAGTTTGGAGTTTATACTGGGAATGGAAATGCTGATGGGCCATTTGTGTATCTAGGTTTTCAACCTGCTTTTTTGATAGTTAAAAAAGTTTCGGGATCAGATAATGATTGGAACTTAGTTGATGACCAAAGAATTATAGCTGGAAACGATGGAGATCGAGCACAGTTTTATGCAGATACTAATGCAACAGAACAAGATAATGGAGATAGTTCCCAAGATTTGGATATATTGAGTAATGGATTTAAAGTAAGAAATGCAAATAATGCTTATAATACAAGTGGGAATAATTTTGTCTTTGCTGCATGGGCTAACACTCCTTTTGTTAGTAATAATCGAGAGTTCTGATGGTAATAGCAGAAACTTTAGTAGGAATACAACTGGTTAAAGCTAGTGTTTCAGGCATTAAAGAAGTAATTAATACTTGCCAAGATATTTCTGAGCTATCTCACCATATAGACAATGTGTTTAGTGGGCAAGAACATGTAGAAAAAAAGATAGCTGCTAAAAAAAAGAAAGCTAAGTCTGGTATTGGAGGAAAGTGGCAGACATTTATAGGTTCTAGATTAGGCGGTGAAGAAGGTGATGGCACAAGTATACAAGAGATAGCTGCTGAGATTATAGAGCAAAAACAAGCTCAGAAAGAAATACGCAATATGTCCTTGATGCTCAATAAACGTTTTGGAGCAGATACGTGGACTACAATTATAAAAACTAGACAAGAACGTATTAAAGAAAGAGATGAACGATTAAAACAACAAGCACAAGAAGCTAAAGAAATTGCTTGGGAAAATAAACGTAAGTGGAAAAAGATTGGTGAGGAAGCTGGTAAAGGTGCTATTGTAATAGGTGTTGTTCTTGCTATGTACTTTTATATTAGTTATGCTTGCAAAGGATGTATCTAGGTGGCTACAGAAGTAAACTCTAATACGTCAGTAGCAATGCCAATACGAAACCTTATTAGTATTGTAGGTGCAGTAGCAGTAGGAACGTGGGCTTACTTTGGTGTAGTAGAAAGATTAAATAAGTTAGAAACTAAAGCACAGTTAATGCAATCTGATTTAGAAAAAAACAATGAGTTCCGTATAAAGACACCACAGAGTCCTACAGACAAAGAACAGTATATGTTAATAGAGCATCTTTCTGGACAAGTAGAGAAAGTACAAACAACTATAGAATCTATGGCACACAATGCTGTTAACATATCACGACTACAAAAAGATGTTGAGAAAGCTATGCAGAATATAGAAACTCTTAAAGATAGTCAAAGACACTTAAAATATACTAACGGAAAATGATAGAAATATTTACAGGATTTATATTGCAAATGATCGCAAGTGTGAGTGGAACAGTAATGGAGTTTACACCACGTAAATCTTTAAGTGAATGTTTAAAAGTCAAACGTAAAATAGAACGAGAGAGTGATGTATACCAAGGGCCACGTTGGGTTTGTAAGAAAGGTAAGTTAGAAATGCACAAAACAATGGACGGAAGTTACAGACCTATGAAGATGTTGCCTTACGATGGATAGTAACAATGCAATAAAAACTGTAGTTGATGCTACTTCTATTGGTGTAGTTGCAGGAACTATGATGAATTATTTACCACCTTTAGCAGCACTCCTTACTGTTGTGTGGACTTTAATAAGAATTTATGAAACAAAAACTGTACAACGTTGTATTAAGAAATTAAGAAGGTAAGAAAATATGGCTGAAGAAACAGAAGAAACACCTACTGAAGAAACACCTGATGTTGAAACAGAACCTAGACCTTTAACTGTTGAAGAACGTAATAAACCTATTTTAGATACAACAGGTCAACAAGCAACAGGTGCTGTAGATTTAAGTATTGATCCTGATAGTGGTATTACTCCTAGTCTAGGTGCTGGAGAATATAATCCTACAGATCAAGTTGCCGTAGCAGAAGATGAAGATTTAACCATAACAGGTAAAAAACTTACTACTGATGACGAAACCATAACTGCTGATCAAGTTACTACACCAACATCTGTTGGAGCAGTTACACAACCTGATACTATTACAGTTGACACAGAAGATGTCGTCAGAGTAGGAACTATTGCTGATGCTGTTCCAGCAGAAGGTACAATAGAATTAACTAGTGATGCACTTATAAACGAAAATGATGTAGTTGATGATCGAACTAAAGCAGAACTTTTAGAAGAGGGAACATTAGCAGAAACTAAAACACAAGTTTTAGCAAAAGAAGCTACTGTAAATTATCAACTAAGTGAGATAATGAAATCTTTAGACGGTACTGCAGAATTACCACCTTGGGCTTCTGCTAATATGCGTAAAGTAAAATCTATGATGAATGCTAGAGGTTTAGGGTCATCTTCTATGGCTTCTGCTGCAATGGTTCAAGCTTTAATGGAAAGTGCTTTACCTATAGCTTCTTCTGATGCTCAATCATATTCTAAAATACAATTAGTAAATTTAAGTAATGAGCAACAGACAGCTTTAGCTAATGCAGCAGCAATTTTAGCTATTGATACAAAAAATCTTGATAATAGAATGAAAGTTGCTTCTCAAAATGCTCAAACATTTTTATCAATGGATTTAGAAAATTTAAAAAATGAACAACAAGCAGCTATGATTTCATATCAAAGTAACGTTCAAGCATTACTTACTGATGCTGCTGCTGACAATGCAGCTATTAATTTAAACATGAAAACAGAAAATGATATGAATAAATTTTATGATAATTTAGGAGTAGCTATAGAAACTGGTAATGCAAATAGAATTGAAGCTAGTAATCAATTTAATGTAAATGAAGCTAATTCTATGAAAAAACATATTACTAAATTAAATGATTCTAGAGAAAAATTTAATGCAAATATGGAGTTACAAATAGAACAATCAAATGCACTATGGCGTAGAACTATTAATACAGCTAATACGGCTGCTGACAATGCAGCAGCACAAGCTAATGCAGCAGCTTTTCTTGCATTAACAAGTACAGCACAAGCACAGTTATGGCAAAAGTATCGAGATGAAGCTAACTATTCATTTACTGCAAGTGAAAATGAAGCACAACGTTCACTTCAATTAGCCATAACAGCTATAAGTAACCAATTTGCAATGGATATGTTTGATAAAGAAGTTGACTTTGAAGATAATAAAGCTTCTGGAGCATTATTAGCTTCGTTTATTGATAGTATATTAGGTGTTGGTGAAGCTTATGCTACTTCACTTGTTACAGATTAAAATTAGGAGATAGTAATGTTAACAAAAATAATTGGAAAAATTTTTGGTGATGATGATGATAATGCTGCTCAACAACAAGCTTTTATTCAACAAAAAAAATCAGCAAAAAAACAAGCAGGTTTAAGTATGTACAAAGATGCTATAAAAAGAGCAGCTTCTCCTCACAAACAAGATCCTAGAGTACCGTTAGCTGGTTTTAAATTTAGAGATTTAGATTTTACAGTTCCAATGAAACAACATTTAAAAAAGAGAGCCATGCTAACTAAAGATACAAAAAGACGTGTACATAACGAAATTTCAAAAGACTATCAAAATTTGTTTGCCAGAATAGAACAAGATCCTGTAGGACAATTAATTGCTTTTGAAAATTTAAATAGAACGTTTTCAATTCCAGATGATGATGTATAATTAAGGAAAATAATATGGCTATAAATTTTCAGAATTTAGATATAGATCCGTTGGGTGCTGCTATTCCGGGGCAGTCTTTAACATCTAAATTAGGTGAAGCTCCATACGAAAGACCTCCAAGAATTACAAAACCAGAAGATGCTTTAGAGGCTTTGTTGAAAGGTTTAGATGAAGATGTTCAAAGAGAAAATATTTCAAGAATAATAACTGCAGGTATTTCAGTAGAAACTATAGCTTCTGCAATGGTAATGAAAGCTTTTGCAGATGGTATGTTTAATCCAGATGTAGCAGAATTAATTAAACCTTTTTTGTGTATAGCTATAATTGCAATAGCAAATGAAGAAGGAGTAGAACGTATTAATGTTTTAAATGAAGTACCTACTATGCCTATATCCTTAAAAGATGTTTTAAAATTAACTTCTTCTGTTGGAATAGAAGATGCAACTGAAAATATGGCTCCTAATTTTTCTAAGTTTTTAGAAGGAGACATGGATGAAATTGATCAAGAAGAACAAATGCCTGAAAATGAGATGATACCTGAAAGCACAGGAAGTTTTTTAGATATGCCTTCTGATGTACCAGAAGAACCAATGAATATGAGTGAGGAGATATAAAATGGGATTTTTTGGGCCGGGATCAATGTCAGGATTTGCTACAAGATTTAATGAATTACAAGATAGACGAGATACAAATAGAGCAACACGAGCTAAAGAACGTGCAAAAGCACTTCAAGACAAACAAAAAGAAGCTATTAGATTAGAAGAACAAACTTATAAAAGAACTCGAAACGCTGTAAAAGATTTTCAAAAGAATTATCCTTTTGAGGTTATACAAAATATGCCTCCTAGTATGCAACAGGAATTACACAAAGAATATACTAAAATACATTTAATGACTGGTGTATCATTTGAACAAGCACGAAGAAATTCTAATGCGTGGTTTGGTACAGCACTAGGAATAAAACAATCAAAAGCCAAACAAGATAAAATTAAAACCGATAAACAGAATTTAACAAAATATTTTCGTGAAGTTTATAAAGGTAACGAAACACCTATAAATATATCTCTTTTATACAAACATGCGTTGGAACCTTCTAAAGATGTACGTTCAAAAGTTGATTCTTTTACGAGTAAAGAACAAGCTAAAATAAATAAATTCAAAGCAAACAGATCAAGACTGATTCTGAACATGCTGAAAAATCCTCAAGATATGTTAGAATTTGGTGGTAGTAATAATTTGTTGAGTACTTCTACAAAAAGGTTTGAGGAAAAAAGACGTGCAAAGGTAGTAGCGACAAATAAGTCTGATGGTGTAAGAGATTTAACAGGTATAGCTGGATTGTCATCTAATCTTGCAGAACAGATTAAAGTAAATGAAAAGACATTTGAACTTATTGCTACTGGTTCGATTAATCCTGCTGATTTTGGAACATTTCCTTCTAAACAACAATTATCTGAAAGGAAAGGACTTTTTTATCAAGATTTTTTTAGTACAATAAACGATAAGTTAGACGATATAGATTTTCTTAATGATGTTAGTGACAACAAATCTTTTAAAAGATTTTTAAATACGCAATTAGACAATTGGCATACTTCTCAAGATACTGACGTACCAACGCCAGAGGGTACAAGAAAGCCAGCGTCTAGAGAAAAGCTATTAAACCATTTTTCAAACATAAAAACGTTTTTAGGTGATAAAACTACTGATCCAAAATCTCTTGATGTTTTAACAAAAGATAATGATGGTCTTCCAGTTGCTATAGGAACTAATAATATAAAGAATAATTTACAAGTACAATTAAAACATGCTCAAGAAAATATGCCACCTCAATTAAATAATTTTAAAGTAAAACCTGAAGATATTAATACTCCAGAAAATGTAGAAAATTACAAAAATTTAGTAGGAAATACATTTCAAAAATCTCCTTTGGCTCACTCTTTTTGGATGAGTTATAGTCCTAAAGCAATAAGTAAGTTAAAATCTCAACCTATGCAAACTTGGTTTAAAGATAATCTAGATCATTCGTTTACTAAATCAGCTAATTTAGCTTTAGCTCTTAATAGATATAACTCTAATATTACTTTTAGACATAAAACAGATTCTGAACAAGATTTAGGAGCAACACCAGCAAATACTAAAAAATTATTCAATTCAATAATAAGAAATATTGATGGTACTAACAATTTTAATAGTCGATCAGAAGCTTTAAATAATGCTCTTGATACTCTTATAAATTTTCGTGTAATAAATTCTAGATTATTAGATGATAGAATAAGTAAAGCAACAGGTATAGATCAAACTTTTACACCAAATACACATAAGTTTGACAAATTTGGTGATAAACATAAATCTAACCAAAAAGAAATAGATAAAATACAAAAAAATATTTCTAATAACAAAACTTTATTAGATTTAGTAACAGAAGTTTTAACTCTTACAAGAGATGAAAATTCTGTAGAAGCATCTGAAAATATTTCAAATTACTTTAAACAAGGAGGTTTAAATTTAGGTTTAGATACTTTTAACGTATCTCCAAGAAGAGCTAATATTATAGGTAGAGAAGGTGAATTCATAGTTAGTTTAAATGCTGCAGCTAGTTATCTAACAGGTACAGTAGGAGCATTTATGAAATTTCTATCTTTTGATGACAATACTAAAAATAAACTAGAATCGCAATTAAATGCAACTAGAAAAGCTTATACAGAAGATACAGGTAAAACAGCAACAATTTATTCTACAATTGCTAACGGTAAAGCATATAGAACAAATTTAAATGCCGGTAATCAAACTTTGTTACAACAATTAGATACTCGTGTTAGAACTTTAAATGAAAATTTATCAAAAAGACAAAATGATCCTGTATTTCAAAAAGCAGCTTTAATTGAAATGAATAAGATAGCTTTAACATATAGATTATCAGGTATTGTACAAGGAGATTCTACAGGTGGAAGAACAATTTCAAACCAAGATTTTGACGTTATGTATAAAGCTATTTGGGGCAGTTCTGGAGTAGCTTCTACTAAAAGATTGCAACTATTATTTTCAAGAATAACAAATGATGTACATAAACTTGACGCACAAAAAAGATTTAGGTTAGAAGGTGGCTTTAATATGTTGCAAGAGTTTGGACATGAAAGTTCTGCTATAAAACCTCTTAGTAAAATGGTTGATTTACATTATATAAATGAATTTGACATAACAAATAAAAATTTTGTACATTCAGATAGGCAAGGTGCAGGTTTAGGTTCTACTAGAGATGCTGATGTTCCTGAAACTCTTACAAATATTATATACAAAGAAATTTTAAAATCTTCTAAGGGTATACAATACACAACTAATCAACAAGGTTTAAAAGAAGATTTTGTAACTGCACAAAAAAAAGCAGGTAATCCTCTTTATTCACAATTGTTTGATTTAGTAGAAACAATTTCATATCTTAAATATATTCCTGATTTACCAAAATCACAAGTATTTTCTAATATTTTAGAAAGTGAAAATTTAACATCAGAAAAGTTTAATAACATGTCAACATCAGACCAAAATAACCTGTTTAGAAAGTATTCTCCTAGAGAAGCTTATCTTAATCGATATATTAAAGGAAATGTTGTTGATAGTGTAGATTTGTTAATGGATGAAAGTATTACTAATGTTGCCAAAAGACGACAAGAAGCAATAAAAAGTTTTAACTCTAAAGACAATAAAATTAAAATTATTGAAAATTTTATTGAAGATTTAAACACAAGTATGTTAAATCCTCAAAGTGGAAAAAGTAATTTAAATGACAAAACAAAAAACGCAATAGTACAAGCGTTATTAGCATTTCAAAAATCAGTAATGAATGAATTTCCAGATTTAGATGATGATACTTTAAGTTCAAGAAGTCTTAAAAGAAGAAATCCAGATGGTACAGAAACTATACTACCTAGAGCAAGATCAATGGAAGTAGGAACTCAACAATTTGCTCCTGTTGAAGAAATGTCTGAAGATGATATTCCTAGAGATTTAGGTGGTCTTCCAGATTCTATAGTAGATAATTCTAAAGTAACAAATGATTCTGCTTTTGAGTATATAACAAGTAATACTCAAGAAGGTAGTTATTTTACTAATCCTGAACTAGATGCAAGTAAAAAAGGAAACATTATCGGTTATTCTATGATGATAAATACATTAGATCCTACTGAGAAAGAATTATTAGGAGGAGATTTAAAAGATGTAACACAACAACAAGCTGCAAGTGCAGCTAAATATAGAATAAGCACAATAGCACAAAAATACAAACAAGTTATTCCTAATTTTAATAATATAGATCAATCAATTAAAAATGGTTTAATTAGTGCTATGTATCAAATAGGGCCAAGTTTTATATCTAAATTTCCTAAAATGATAGCTGCTTTAAAAGAAGGAAAATTTGATGAAGCTGCTTGGCATTATTTAAATAATGTAGATGAAGACACAAATGAAATTTATTCTACAATAGTAGCTAAACAAACTCCAGAAAGAGCTAAAGAAATAGCAAACAGTATAGGTAATCCAGAAACATTTAAACCAAATATTACACAACAAGGAGGTTTATAAATGGCTGTAAATAATACTCCATTGGTTGATGAATATTCTGAATTTTTTCCTGATAATAAAACTCAACCTAAAGAAAAGAGTATGCCACCTTCTGTTGTGTCTCCTGATATTTCTGCACAAATGGATAATATGTTAGCAAAACCATCTGATACCATTTCAGGTTCAAAAGGAGATGACGTATTGTTAGGTGGTTCTGGTACTTATGATCCAAATGAAGCACGTAAAAAATTAAATGTTGAGTATGTAGATAAAGATTTTGTTTTTGAAGAAGTTGATCCTATAGATATTTTTGGAGGAGATGGAGGTAGTTTTGAATCTTGGCAAAAATCTCAAACAAAAAAACCAATAAGTTCAGTAGATACAAGTCAACCAGAGTATGCACATCTAAGAAAACCTTCTGCATTAGACGATGTAGTTAACTGGCTAGATAAAACTTTTAGTTCAAAAGAAGATGCTTTAGCTATAACTGAAAAACAGATGATCGAGAATTATAATGAACTAATGGGTGGTTCTCGTATGGACCCTGAAGAGAATTTTTGGAAACAACTACATCCTAATGAATTATATGTATCAGATTTTAGAAGAAATAATCCTAATATACCTGAAGATAAAATACTTGAAAAATCAGGTGAAGCTTTTAGACAAATGGTATTAAAACAAGTAGGATTTGAAAGAACTAAACGAAATCTTATTGACATGAAAGCAAATTTAAAAGATGCAGGAAAATTAGCTATATCTGCAGGATATGGTGTATTAGAAGGAGGTGGTATGGCAATTAAACTTCCTCTTTATGCAATGAAATATTTACCAGCAGCAGGAGTATTTTTTAGAAGCGAACAAGGAGCAGGTGGGTATACAGCAGATCATATGAAAGCTTACCATCAATTAGGTGAACACTACAGAAAATCTGAAGGAAAAATGGCTAATGGTAGATATTCTATGTATGCTCCTTTTCCATTTATAAGTGAAGATGAGTATAATATGTTAAATGGGCCTAATGGTTTTTATGAAATTTGGACTAAATTATTCATAGATTCTAATTATAAAATGCGGATGGGTGAAGATGTAAGTGTTATTACAGAATCTGTTTATCCTAGTATGTTAGCAGATAGTGCTATAAAAGGAGTAGATAATGTTCTTGATCCTATGTTATCATATTTAGAAATACCAGATTCTGAAAAAACTTCATTAACACAAGCACTTTCAATGGGTACTGGTGTACTTATGCCGGGAAATATTTTTAGAGTTGCAGCAATGGGTGTAAAAGGTGCAGGTATAGCTGGTAAATTAGCTTTAACAAATATCGGTTTACCTACTTTAAAAATGGCTAATAAAGTTACTGATAAAGTTTTTAATAAAGGTTTTTTTAAAGGATCAACAGAATGGTTAGAAAAAGAAATGAAACTTGCAGATGGTGTTTCTGTTGATCCATCTAGAGTAGGGTTTTATACAGCTATAAAAAATGATACAAAAAGAAATCTTAATATGGCTATAGGAGCAGGTTCTGGTTATGGTATAGGACATTGGCTATTTGAAAAAAGCGAATATGAGCCATTATCTATAGTTATGTCTTTAATGGGTGGAATGGCTGGTGGTTTAAAAGTAGCTCAATATACTGGTGCAGCAAAAGGTGCAAGATTTTTAAATAGAAGTTTTGGATTATTACATTATCTTGGAGATAGATTAACAGTAGGTGCACCTATGAAAGTATTAGGTATACCTGAAAAAGGTGGAAATTTAAATGCTTATTTAAGATTTAAAGGTTACACTCGTGCTCAAGTTAAAGCAGTAGAAAAAAAAGGTAGAGATCAATTAGACGATTTATTACGTATGTATCCTGATGATGTAGCATATGCAAAAGCAGCATCATTAGGATTAGTACGTGGTGATAATTCTTATAATACTGATTTTGGAAAATTAGAATTAACTTTTACATCTCCTGCAGAAATAAAATTTTATAATAAAATGGCAACAGATCTTAAAGGTCTTGAAAAAACTGATCCACAATATTACAAAGATGTAGTAGCTAGTGCTAAACAAGCAGATCGTTTAGTAGCAAGAATAGCATCAAGTTTTTCAGGAGAATTAGGAGATAATTATGATGCAATTGTAGGAAGTATTGGTCAAATTATTCACATAACTCATTTTAGAAATCTTCAAAATACTTTAGTTAATAAACTTCGATTAGGTTTAACAGGTGGATGGGATAAAAGTAAATTATTATCTGATGCAAAAAGAATGGAACGTGATATAGATAAACAAGTTATAGCATTAGAAAAACAAATACAAAGTATGAAGTTAAGAGATGATGCAGCACAAGATATTGTAGAAGTTACGAATAAAATTAATGCTTTTTTAAAGTATCATATTAATCATAGTTTAAACTTAAATAAACCAACAACAGGTGTGTTTGCTAAAATATCAGCAGGATTAAAAGGAGTTACAAAAAAGAGAGCAGAAGTTAAATTAGCCAAACAATCAGAAGATCTTCAAATTAATGACTTTGGTGTTGTAGGAAAAAATAAACAAGCAGCAGCAGATCAATTAAGAAGACGAAATGAAGGTTTATTTTTTGGAGACACTACTGGAGTGTTTACAATTGCTACAAGAGAAAGTAAAGAACGTTATACAAAAGTATTTGATACAGCAGATAAACAAAATTTATTTTTAGATGGTAATCCTCTAATGAATCCAAATATAAATAAAGACTATCTAACTGTTATCGATACTTTAGGAACTTTAAACAGAAGTGTTTCTAAAACAGTGTTAAAAGGAAAAGATATTACTGAAGATATGTCTTTACTTGAAGGTATGCGTAGAAGAGCTTTTAATAATAAAAAAACAATAGATCATAAAAATAATTTAAATGTTCATCAAACATATATAGAAAATTTATATGCAGATGTTTTTGGTTTTGAAAGTTTAAAAGCATATATGAAAAATGCTGGAGATCAAGGATATACAAAAATTAGAATTATAGATGAATTAGAAAAACGTTTAATTAAATCTACAGACGATGTAGTTAATACTGATATTCCTGCACATATGAGTATTAGCGAATGGCATATGTTGCGTTCTAAAATGGGAAGTGAAGCTACTAGGCATTTACGTTCAGGAGATCGTGCTTCATTTTTAAAATATGATAAATTACATGATAAAATAGATAATTTATTAGATCCTAAAAATCCAGCTAATGCAAAAGTTGTATCATTATTAAAAGATGCTACAGAACATTTTAAAACAGAAATTTTACCTTTTAGACAATTTATGTCTAAAAAAATATTTATAAAAGATGAAACAGGTGCATACATTACAGATAAATTAGATTATTTTGCTTTATTTTTTACGCAAAAAACTAATTTAAATGAAAATGCAAAACAATTTAAAAAGTTTTTTTGTAAAAAAGGTAAATGTGATCCTGTTGCTGTACAAACATTAGTAAAAGGATTAGGTGTAGCTCTTGAAGGAGGAGGAAGTAGTCCAATAGCACAGAATATTTTAAATATACAAAGAGAATTTGCAGATATTCTTCCTGCAAAAACTTTAGATGCATTAGACAATTTAGCTGATGTAAGAGCATTTAGATCTAGAGGAAATAATTTTATTCCTCAAGATCAACAAGACGCATTAAAAACTATTGCTAAAACAATGGAAGATGCTGGTGATATGCGTTTAAAATTATTATTGAAATCAGTTTTTGGAGATATGTCTAATATAGGTGGACAAGAGTTAAGTCCTGCAGCTTTACAAGTTTTAGAAAAATTTAAATATAAAAATGAAGCTAGATATACTAGAGCTAATTTTGTAGATACTTTTTTTAATACAAAATCATACACTGCTGCTAAACCAATTGGGCTTACAGCTTCAGCTAGAGCTGATTTTGAAAAAGAAGAGGGTATGGTTGAATTACAAAAAATAAAAGAAAGAGAGTCAGTTTTACAAGGAAAAGAAGATGTTGATTATCGTAAAGGCCCATACCTTACATCAAATGCAAGAGAAATGGATACATATGCAGAACAAGCTCGTGACATAATACAAAGACACTTACCTAAAGAAGTTGATATAGACGTAGCAATACACCCATTTGCATTATTAAAAGAACATATAGATACTCCCGGCATATTTAATTTAGCACAACGTGAAGAATTTATGAGTGCTGTAAAAAATATGTTTCTTGAAGAAATGTTAGAAAGAAGTATTAAGTTTACAAATACAATAAACACAACTGGTGCTGCTCGTAGAGCTAAACTAGCAGCAAAAGATCAATTAGACAAAAACATAGCATCTATAGATAATAGCACAATAGCATTAAAACAAGAAATTGATCCAAATGAAATGCATATGTTTCTTAAAAATAATTCAGAAGTTTTTAAAATTATGTACGGTGTTTCACAAAAAAATGTAGAACAGTTAGAAGAGCAAGCAATAAAGTTATTACAAAAAAATAAAGTTAATATATCTAAAACTGATCCTGTTCTTAATATATTAAAAGCAGAAAAATTTGGTAATGAAGCGTTTAAAAAACGTGCAAGAGATATTAGACATGTAGAAAATATAAGATTGTTAAATGAAAATGCTAAACTATTACATTATGGAAAAGGATTAAGAGAAACTGTACAAGGTGTTCCTACAGATTACTCAGCACCTATGATTTTAGGAAGAATATATAATAGTTTGAAAGGTGTAGTGTCTCCTAGATATGTTGTTGGAGAAGGAAGTATTGTTAAAGCTAGATTAATGCGTGTTAATTTATTACGTTCTATGTTATTTGATCCTGCAGCTACAAGAGTAATAGTAGATGTTTTTGTAAATGGCGTTAATTCTTCTCAAAATATTAAAAAATTAAATAGCATAGTTGCGAGTGCTGCTGGAATAGATTTAAGTAGGAATGAAAAAAGTCAACTTAAAACTTTAGCAGATAGGGCTGCAAATGAAATTAAAACACTGACACAAGAAGATTATGAGACACAAACTCGTTTTACTAAACAATATGCTCCTACAAGATTTAATATTAGATGGTCAGGTTATGGAAAAGATCCTTATTATTGGGGTAATGAACAACATACAGGCTATGTAGGTGTATTAGACGCATTAAATCCTTTAACTAAAGAACCTAGAGTATTACCAGATTTTCCAATTAGCTTTTTACGTGAAGGACAAACTCTTACATCTAGACCAATACAAAGTGATATGTTAAGAGAAATAAAAAACAAGCTTAATTTAGACGTTAAATAAATTATGGAACTAGGTTTACGAGAACTCATCACTATAGGCACAGTAATCATAACAATTGCTAGTTCTTTTGTTATGGTTAAAGCCAAGACAGAGAAACTGGCTGAAGAGTTAGTTAGGATTGCTAAAGAGTTATCAGATATTCACAGCCGTATAGACAGTGTGGAAGCAGAGTTAGGTGTGTTAAAACATCAGAGTAGTATTGTTGGTGGAATACTCAGTCCTAGTAATTTAAAAAATAACCATCAGGAAATAGCTGCTTTAAAAGAAATTACAAAGAATAACACAAGAGATATCGATTACCTGAAGAACATGCACAACGGTAAGCATCCTTCAGTATAACCAGAGGAGACACAAAACATATGTTTGGATTAGCGGAAAGTGTTGTTGGAGTAGCCGGAAAGGTCTTAGATAAGTTTGTTGAAGACAAAGATCTAAAGACAAAATTAGAAGCTGAACTCAAGCAACAAATGGTCAGCCTTGATTTAGCTCAAGCACAGGCCAACATAGAGCAAGCTAAACACCCATCTATATTCGTATCAGGTTCTCGACCTGCTATTATGTGGGTGTGTTGTTTTGGATTAGCTTGGCAGTACGTTATACAACCTATAGCTTTATGGAGTTTAGCTGTAGCTGGCAGTGACGTAGTGTTGCCGATACTTCCAACAGAAGGTTTGATGACATTGACTCTATCACTACTCGGCCTCGGTGGTCTTAGAAGTGCAGAGAAATGGAAAGGTATTGCCAGAGAGAATATGAAAGGAACTAAATAAGAAGTTTATTAATACTATTATAATAGTCAGAAGATAATTTATGCAGTTTCTTCATAAATCCTGAAATAATATACGTGTTTTCATAATCAGGAACTTTTCTATTCATCTCAGATTCAAATTCTTTTAAGGGAACATTAGAGTATTCAACCTCTAAGTTCCCTTCACTATTTAATACTACTTTTATTTCAGATAGTACTGTCTTGGCTGTTCTGCTCATATGTCTGTAATCTCACAGAAGCCAGAGGAACAAGCTAGTTCTTGTGCTGATTTAGTCATGTCGGTAGTTTCGTATTCATTTAGTTTCTCCCAATTTATTTTTTTAGGCATGAGTTTATAAACTTTCTCATACTCTTCTTCAGTACATTCTTGATAAGGTGCTTGACGATAACTGTGGTCAGAGTAAGGTAAAAAGCTTACACCGCTTAACTGGTCAAAGTGTTTGTAGCACCATGCTCCAACTTCTATCCACTCATCATCCTTAACACTGACAGTTATAGAAGGTTTGTGTTCACACCAAAACTCACTGTACACACTCCACATTCTTAACTGTTCGATAGCTGACATATCTTTACGTGTAACAGCTTGAGCAGATGATTTAACTGGAAAAGAAAATACAGAATTATATTCTGGTGACATAACGTCTGCTTCCCAAGGTATTCCTATATCACGCATAAACATAGTTAAAGGATCTTTGTTGTCTCCTCGTATTGTACGTATGTAATACTTTGAATGTCTAGCGTGAATACCACTTGCAGTGTCTGTTAGTTGACTTACCGTACCAGAAGGTTTGACACAAGTTATAGCAGTAGACGCTGGTATGTCTAATTTCTTAGCCCATTCTTTATTTGTATTTACAGCACACATTTTCATATCACTCAATCTTTTTCTTAATGAATCTGTATTTTTATTTAACAGAACATTATCCATTATGCCAGTTAAAGACACACCTAACAAACGTTCTTCCTCTGTTGTGTCTTTCCATCTCTTACGTAGATAATGAAAGTCTGTTAACGTAGCTTGCATTGTTCCTAAAATTGTAGCGAGTTTAACTTTAAATAGTAATGCTTTTTCACTGTCCCAAGGTTTACAGATAACCTCAGTAAGATTACAGAACTGATTAGGTTTTAAGATTATTTCACTGCAAGGATTAGTGCCGTACAATACATCAGAAGATCTGCGGTCAAATTTAGATGCTTGTTTCTGAGAAGCTACTCTATTAAATATACCACGTTCACCAGACTTACTCATTACAAGAGCTAACCACTCTTTCATAAAAGCTTCTGCACTAGGTTTCTGAGAATAACAAACAGAGTTGTTTGACAGTGCTCTTTGAGGTTCAGTGTGCCACCAATCACCAGTTTTAGCGTAACGCATATTGTCATCAGAAAGATCACTGAGAGATAGGAGAGCAGAACGCCTGACACCGCCAGAAACCACCACTTCACCTGTCTTGCATACGATGTCATGGCACTCCAACGATGTAAGTTTACGTCCTTTAGCATTTTTAAATATTCCTATTGTAAAGTTAAACAAGTCTTTTAGAGGCTGTGGACCAGAAGCTCTACCACCAAATGTTTTCAGTCTTGCTCCAGCAGGACGTATTTTATCATAGTTAATAGTAGGTACTCGATTTGTGTAAAGGAAACTTATCAAATCTCTAAAGCTTCTAGCCCATCCTTCTTTACTGTCAGCTACTGAGATTGTGTCGTCTGTAATCTCAAAGTCTACATCAGGAATAGAAGGTAACATGTTAGTGAACTGTTGTTCTACAGAGAAACCTACTCCAGTACCGTTCATTAGTATGTAGACAATCTCATCAAACGATCTGGGGTTGTCTATAGGAATGTAAGAACAGTTGTATCCAGCTATGTTCTCTCGTTTTAATGCTGGCCCGGCTGTCATCATAGCTCTCATGGAAGGCATAATTTCTAAGTTAAGAATAGCTTCTCGTAGTTCTTTGTATATGTCAGATTTTTTACCAAACTGTGACATAGGAGTATTCTCCCACATAAACGTTAAGTAACGATCTACAGTTTCATTCCAAGTCTCTCTTCTTTGTTCTGCATCTATCCATCGAGAGTAACGGCTTTTGTGTATAAAAGCTTGATAGTCAGTTGGTAGCGTAGTAGGCATTAGTCTGTATCCTTCATATTCTCTATTATTTTATTTAAATACCATTGTGCTTTTAATAGATCTTTCTTCTTATTATTCTTGTAGTTGCATCTCCACAAGTATTTCATAACCGTACCACGTAAGTACTCTTGAAAAGAATAGTCATCCATCGTAGCCTGTATAGCATCTATGCACTCGATGCCATGCTCATTTAATTTGTAATGTTGTGGGTGATCAACGTCATCAAACATTATCATCATCCTCTATCGTAAAATTTATTTCTAGTTGTCCATCATCTTCATTAAGAGTTATACTCGATGGAACAGAGAAATCCTCTGCTACAGCTTTTCTATAAGCATCTAAGGAAACAACGTCACCTGTTTTACTATCTTGTTGTTTACTATTTTTAATATTCTCTATGTGTTTTAAACCTCGTTGTAATACTTCATCACAAGAGTTGTTGAGTAAGTCGAGGATACCTGCTGACATGACTGTACATATGTGCGGTTCTGTCTGTCCTTCCTGAATAGTCGTAGAGTCGAGGATAAGGATACTAAAACCCTCTTCATCTTTATCACTACCTTGCAGAACAATAAACACTCTTTCTTTATTTTCAAGAGTACTCAGACTATCGATAAAATCTTGTTCACTGTCCAAGATCTTTCTTGCTCTATCCGCTATGTTGTCGTCTTCGTTGTCTTCAGCCATTTGGCAGGTATCCTCTCTTTTGCGTATAAAAATCCGTATTTATCGCACCAATCACCGTAAGTAGATTTGGAACGTTTGTCAAGTTTATTTGTAGGTCTGGAGAAAATAAATCTTATGTCAAGATCAGGATGTTGTTCTTTAATAAGTAGATGTTTAGCTCGATCACTGGCTATAAATAAACCTTTTGTTTCGATGTAAAAATCATAATCTATCAAATAAAAATCAGGAGTATAATGTTTTACTTTTGGTACAAAAGATAGTCTAGTCTTTTCGTAATCAAATGTCAATTTCTTTTCTTGTAAATCTCTAGCGAAACAAGCTTCTAAATTAGACCTATATCTTATAACTTTTTTTGGTTTACTTATCAAAGTAATAATCTTCTATTACTCTTAGTTTGTCATGTGCCGTAGATATTACATTAATCTGTTCGTCAATAGTTTCTGTCAATGTAGAGTGATCACCTACTCCTACAGGACTTGTAATATATACTTGTATCTTAGCTTTAGCAGTAAGAATTTGTGCTTTGTAAGTTTCACGTAAGGCGTGTAATAATGGTGAAGATGTATTCATTGTACTCATTTTACTATCCTTATTGTTTAGATTGTATTTTTTTAGAACTGTACTTGTGTAGCATATCATTCCATTTGTGATGTAAACATTGTACTATTTTATAGCCTACTTTGTTTGCTACGTTTTCTATCCAGTGATTCGTTGTAAATATTTC
>VTLG01011280.1_pt1 | contig 27983 bp, 35 predicted proteins | sample 4694571 | NCBI WGS metagenome assembly VTLG01 (sample SAMN12604809, study PRJNA352737) | marine metagenome | biome: ENVO:00000447; feature: ENVO:00000209|ENVO:00000569|ENVO:01000036; material: ENVO:00002151; isolation source: viral sequences binned using virsorter ...
GGTCATCCGAAGGGCTCAGTCTTTCACTAGTTGAGAATTGGGGAGCTGGTTAACCCCTAAAGTTAACCTTATTGAGAATGAGTTAACCTAGATATATACAGGATATTTGTGTTAACTAATGGACGACAAATTTATTAGTTTTGCTCAATTAGCGAGGCTCAAGGGAGTCTCAAAACCTGCTGTGACAAGGGCTGTGAAGAGTGGCCGCATCGAAAAAGCAGTGGTTAACTTGGATGGAAAGCGAATGGTTAACCAAGAATTAGCGCTGCAACTTTGGGACGAAAACACGGACCCCGGCTCAGGTGGAAAAAATTTAGAGGTCGATACTGTGCCTACGCAGGCCAGAGAAAAATTAAAGAGACGTGTTGAAGCGTTACCGGATGACCAAATTCCTGAATATCAAGTCAGTCGTGGGAGGAAAGAACACTATCTGGCCGAGCTGGCAAAGCTCCAAGTTGCTCAGCAAAAGAAGGATTTGGTTCCCGTCAAAGACGTAAAAAATTCGAGTTTTAAAATGGGACGAGCGGTCCGTGAGTCATTATCGAATTTGGCGGATCGACTTTCTCATCAAATTGCAGGTGAAACAGACGCAACGATGATCCACCGGCTGTTGAGCGATGAGCACCGAGCCGCTCTAGAGAAATTGGCTGAAGTATGAACGCTTGGAAAGAAGGTTTTTTAGACGGACTAAGACCTGAAACGCCTTTAACTGTTGATGAGTGGTCAGAAAAATATAGACAACTTTCCGGGCGCGCAAGTGCAGAGCCGGGGCCTTTTCGCGTCTCTCGCACGCCTTATATCAGAGAACCGATGTTGGAGTTGAGCACGCATAGCTCAACAGAAAGAGTCGTTTTAATGTTCGCTGCACAAACAGGGAAAACCGAGCTAGGGACTTGCTGGATTGGCTGGATAATAGATCACAGTCCAGGGCCATTGTTAGCTGTTCAGCCGACTGTTGAGATGGCAAAAAGGCTTTCAAAGCAGCGTCTCGAAAGCATGTTGCAGGAGACTCCTTGTCTCAGGAATAAGGTCGCACCGGCTAAGGCTAGAGATTCAGACAACACGATGTTCTCAAAGTCTTTCCCTGGCGGGATCATGCTTTTGACTGGAGGAAATAGCGCCACTGGTCTACGTTCTGCTCCCTGTCGGTATCTTTTTTGTGACGAAATCGACTCAATGCCAGGGGATTGCGACGGGGAAGGCGACCCTGTAGCACTCGCCGAGAAGCGTACAACTACTTTTAGTAGACGTAAAATACTGCTTACGAGTACACCAACTATCAAAGATTTTTCAAGGATTGAATCAGAATATATTGCATCTGACCAAAGAAAATATTACTTACCATGCCCGCTTTGTGGTCATTATCAACATTTAGAGTTCAAGAATCTTAAATATGAAGATAAAGATCCTTCAACTGTTGAATATGAATGTGAAGAATGCAAAGAGAGATTTAAGGAGGTGCATAAAACATCAATGCTCAGGCAGGGAGAGTGGAGGGCCACTTCAGAAACGAAGAATAAGACAGCAGGCTTTCACCTGAACGGGCTTTACTCACCATTGGGGTGGTTCAGCTGGGAAAGAATGGTCCAGGAATTTTTACAGGCAAAAAATGATGCACCGCTTTTAAAGACTTGGGTAAATACTCGACTGTCGGAAACTTGGGACGCGGACGCTGTTAGTCGAGTTTCGGCTGAAGGTTTATTGAAGCGTTGCGAGTCTTATGCTCCTGGCACTATTCCTGAGGGCGTTTTATGTCTCACTCTTGGGGTCGATGTACAGGGCGGCGGAGGAATAGGCGGTGACACACAGCGTTTAGAGGTGTCTGTATGGGGCTGGGGCGAAGGGGAAGAAGCCTGGCTTATAGATCATCAGGTAATCCAGGGCGACCCTCACACATCACATCCTTGGCTTGCTCTTGACGCTTTGATCTTGGGAGAATGGGAGCATCCAAGCGGTGTGAAGCTAAAACCTGACTGCACAGTTGTCGATTCAGGCGGTTTGGCAACTCAGGCCGTTTATGGCTTCTGTAGACAGCGTCAAGCTCAGGGTGTTATTGCTGTTAAAGGTTCAAGCCAATCTCGCAAGCCTGTTATCGGTCGAGGAACAAAAGTAGATATAAATGCAAAGAATAAGACGTTAAAAAGAGGCGCAACTGTTTACTTGATGGGGTCAGATACCGCAAAAGATGCTTTAATAGGAAGACTAAAACATAATGAACCTGGCCCTGGTTATCTTCATTTTCACGCGCAAACAAGCGAAGAATACTTCAAACAGTTAACAGCAGAGACTCAAATTCTTAGGACAAATAGATCAGGTTTTCAGGTTCCGACTTGGACGTTGAAGCCAGGCACTCGTAACGAAGCATTGGATTGCCTTGTTATGGCTTATTGCGGCCTTAATCGACTCTATATGCTTTATCCGAGGGCTAAAATCTGGGAAATTTTCACTAATCGACTCTTAAATCCCGCTAAATCTTCTTCAGAATCCCGTCTAAAATCGAGACAAGCGTCTAATCGAAACAGCTATGTCAACAATTGGTAGGGGTTCAGCATGAATATCCCGTCAGAAATGAGGGCTGGTTTCACCTATAAGTGGAGGGAATCAAGCCAAGTTGACCCCTTTGGAGACGCACTTCAGTCCACCGATTCGTGGGCAATGAAGTTCTATATCCGAACAAATAGTTCCTCTGGATTGACTACCACGGGGTCGACATATCAGACGGGGTGGGAGTTCTCGTTAAGCGCTAGCGACACTGCGCCTTTAACAGCAGGAGACTATTTCTGGCAATGTGAGGTATCGAAAGGGTCAGATAAGTATTCAGTTGGAACCGGTTCGCTGTTAATTCAGCAAAGTCTTGCTTATACAGGGTCAGTTAGTTCGATCCAAGAAAAGTCTCAAGCTGAGCAAGACCTCGACGCTGTGCAATCAGCTATTAGGACGCTGGTTTCTGGTGGCGTAGTTAAAGAATATTCGATCGGTGGGCGTTCACTTAAGAAATACGATCTTGCCGATTTAATGGCTTTAGAAAGTCGTCTTAAGTATCAATTTAAGAGAGCACAAAAGAGTGAGCTAATTGCAAATGGTTTGGGTAACCCAGCCGCTATGTACGTGAGGTTTTAACGATGGGCATTAGAAACGCTTGGACGGCTTTATGGGAGCCAAACCCAAAAGCAATTAAGCCTCAAAGGAAACGGCAATATGCTGGAGCAGAGGTCAACCGTCTGACTGCAGGATGGACAACTTCGGTTCAAAGCGCTGACTCTGAGATAAAAGGCAGCCTTAAAAAGTTGCGCAATAGATCGCGTCAATTAACTCGTGACGTTGACTATTGTCGCAATGCGATTAGAGCAATAACAGATAATGTTGTTGGGACTTCTGTCCGTCTTCAAGCTCAGGTTCGCAAGCAAAGAGGCGGCAAGTTAGACCAAAGGATTAACGATCAGATAGAACGCGCATGGAAGAAATGGGGGCATGCAGATAGTTGTGATGTTGCAGGCAAACTCTGTTTTGACGATTTCACACGACAAGCCGTTAGTGCGTGGGTTGAGAGTGGTGAGTGCTTAATCCGATTGATTAGGGGCAAGCAGTTTGGGGACAGTGAAGTTCCTTTTGCCCTTCAACTTTTGGAGAGCGACATGCTCGACGAGGACTATCAGGGCAAGGCACAGAAGAAGGGTTGGGAGTGGAGAATGGGCGTTTTATGCGACCGATGGGGCAGGCCGCAAAAGTATGCTTTTTTCTCTAGACACCCTGGAGATACTCTCTTTGTTAATCAGCCAACGGCAGAAGAGCGACACATTTTTGTTGATGCAAAAGACGTAATTCACCTTGCCAAGTTTGAGAGACCCGGACAAACTCGCGGCGTTCCTTGGATGGCCAGCGCTATTCAGAGGATGCATCATTTAGAAGGTTACGAAACTGCAGAGTTGATCTCTAAAAGGATTTCGTCAGCTCAAATGGCATGGATACAAAGCCCAGAAGGAGAATTAGAAGGCAGTGATGTTGTAGACGGAGAAAGAGTCTTTGACCTTTCACCCGGAAAGGTCGCCTACCTGGCACCTGGGGAAAGTGTGCATGTTCCTAGTCTTGATACTTCTAGCGGTCAATTCGAGCCTTTCCTTAGAGCAATGTTAAGAGCATTAGCCGCTGGGATAGGCTGCAGTTATGAAACAATTAGTAGAGACTATTCTCAAACTAATTATAGTTCTAGTCGCTTAAGTCTTTTACAAGATCAGGAAGCATTTAAGGCTCTTCAGTATCAATTAAAAGAAGTATTTTTAGAACGTGTATATAAAGAATGGTTGGAATTATCAGTCTTGGCGGGTGCTTTAGATCTTCCTACTTATCAGGCTGAGCCGAGTCGTTTTCATATGGCGAAATGGCTATTCCGTGGTTGGGGATGGGTGGATCCGATGAAGGAGGTGCAGGCGATGGAGAAAGCTGTGCGGTGTGGTTTTAAAACTCAATCGCAAGTTCTTCAGGAGATGGGTGGCACTGATTTAGAGGAGTTTCTTGTCGCACGTAAAAATGAAATCGACTTAGCCGAGGCGTTAAATCTGAAATTTGACACGGAAGTAGGTGCTACGCCTACGCAGACTGTGTCTAAAGTAGATGAAACATCTAAACCTGAAGAAGACGATGGAGAACAAACGTGATTTAGAAAAGACTCTTGTTCAACGTGATTTCAAATTAGAAGTTCGGGAAGTTGAAAAAGAAGACCGCACCCTTGAGTTTCCCTTCTCAAGTTCTACGCCAGTGGCTAGATATTTTGGGAATGAGATTCTGGAGCATAGAGAGAAAAGTGCAAATTTAGACCGTTTAAACGATGGGGCGCCGCTGCTCTGGAATCATGATCCTGACAAGGTTATTGGTGTTGTAGAAAGAGCTTGGATTGATGAAAAGAAAGAAAGAGGTTATGCCAAAGTTCGCTTTAGTGAGGAGGAATTTGGCGCTTCAAAATATCGAGATATAAAGAATGGAATTATCCGCAATATTAGTTTTGGGTACGTTATAAAAGATTCTGAGCAAAGAAAAGACACGGAAGATGTAGTAATTCGAGACTGGGAGGCCTACGAAATTAGCGCCGTTGCCATACCTGCTGATGCATCGATTGGAGTAAATAGAGCCGCTACGTCTACGTCTGACGTAGAAAAGGCATCTAATATGCCTGAAGAGGAACGTTCTTTGGACGTTTCAGCATCTTCTGATGCACCACAACCACCCTCTATTAAAGAGTCAATGACCACCACACCTGAAAAAGAAGTGGTGCGTTCAGAGGTTGATACCCAAAAGGTTATCAAAGCTGAGCGTTCCAGAATCCAAGAAATTCAAACAGTAGCGGCTAAGTACAACCTCCAAGACCTTGGAGATCAGTACATAAAAGAAGAAAGAAGCGTTGCAGATTTCAACTCTGCAGTTCTTAAAGAGTGGAAGCCTGAGGCAATCACTCCTAAAGCTGATGAAACCGACATTGGTTTAACACCAAAAGAGACACGTAGTTGGTCTGTTCTTCGCGCTATTGATTATTTAGCCGATCCAAACAACCGCGCTAAGCGTGAAGCCGCTGCTTTTGAAATTGAAGCTTCTGAAGCCGCCGCTGCAAAACTAGGCAGATCATCTCGCGGTATCACAATCCCTAACGAGGTATTCCGCAGAGATCTTAAATCCACTCCAGACACTCAGGGAGGGAACCTAATTCAAACAGATCTCGATAGTGCAAACTTCATCGATCTGCTTAGAAACAACTCTGTTCTGCAACAGACCGGCGCAACTACTCTGACTGGATTACAAGGCAATCTAAGCATCCCCAGATTGGGAGGAGCTGGAACGGCGTACTGGGTAAGTGAGTCAACAGCGGTAACTGAGAGCCAACAAACAATTGAACAGGTCAATCTTAGTCCTAGATCTCTAGGAGCTATGACAGACATCTCTAGAAAGTTGCTAATCCAATCTTCTATTGATGTTGAAAACATGGTGCGCAATGATTTAGCAAAGGTGATTTCTTTGGAAATCGACCGCAGTGCGCTCTATGGACTCGGAAGTTCCTCGGAGCCATTAGGCCTGCATAACACCACTGGCATTTCCACTGAAAATGTGGGGAACGATGACCCTAGCTTTGCTGATGTCGTCAACATGGAATCTGACATCGGAGTTTCTAACGCCTTAACTGGTTCTCTTGCTTATGTCACGAGGAGCAACATCGCTGGCGCGATGAAAGTAAAAACGAAAGATAGTGGCTCTGGCAGGTTTGTTAATGAGGACGGAATGGTTAACGGTTATCCCCTCTACGTCTCTAATCAGGTTGAAGCTTCAGACATCTGGTTTGGCAACTGGTCTGATTTGATTATCGGCTACTGGTCTGGTTTGGATCTACAAGTTGATCCTTATACAGGCGGCGCCAGCGGCACTGTTCGCGTAAGGGTGCTACAAGACGTCGATGTTGCGGTCAAGCATGCGGCCAGTTTCTGTTTAGGAGCATAGGCGTATGAAGGTTGAAGCCCTACGTTCTTTCGGCTTGAAGGGCGAAGCGATTCAGATTGGGGAGGTCGTTGAGGTCTCCCCCTCCGAATCCAGACAGCTTATTAATTCAGGCCAAGCGAGAGAACCCGTAATTTGCGAGGTTCAAAAAGAGGAACCTAAACCCAAAAAAACAACTCCTAAAGCTAAAAAACCATCACCACCATCTGAAGAATGACTATTCAAAACCTAGGTTCTAAAGGAACCGCAGTAGACATTTTGAGCAACGACGTCTCTGCATCAACCGCCAATGGAAGCGGAGTTGACTTACAGGGGTACGAAGGGGAGGCTGCTTTTATCCTCAGCGTTGAAGCTGGAGGTAGTGGCATTACTTATGCCGTTCACCTTGAGGAAAGCGCTGACAACAGTAGCTTTTCGGACATTTCGAATGGATCGTTCACCACAACTTCGGCCAATACCGCCGCTTTCGAGCAGATCGCTTTAAACGTCTCTGACCTTAAGCGCTATTGCAGAGCCGTAGTCACAGTTTCCGGCGGAACCGGCGCAGGCGCATTGACTGTGCTTGCCTACGCTTCTAAGAAGTACACCACCTAAGTTAAGTGTCATTTGCTGATGACTTAACAAGCATGTTGGACGGACCCTTCGGTGTTTCTTGCACTGCGGGGTCCACAACTGCTAACGGAATTTTGAACGAGCCGACAGCGATGGCGGTAGGCGATTCAATCATCTACTCCGATTACACTCTCCATTGCTTAGCCTCAGCCTTCGGTGATCTTGTCGCTGGGGACAGTATTACTGTGGATGGAACTGCTTATACAGTGAGAGGGAATGAGCGTGGTTTAGATGGATTAGAAGCAGAAATTTCTCTCAGCAAGACTTGATTCATGACAACAAAAAGGGAATCAATTCTTGACAAAATAAAGACCACACTTGCGGGTACAACTAATGTTGGAACTCGAATCTATCGAAGCAAAGTAACACCTTTAAGCAGAGGAGAAACTCCTGCATTAGTTATTGAACCAAGGAGTGATAATCCAGACCAAAGTTTTTCTCTTCCTCGTCTTGATTGGTCTTTATCTGTAACTGTTTCTGTCATCGTGAGGGGTGATGTTCCGGATGAAGTAGCCGACCCGATAATTGAGTCAATGCATAGCAAGCTGATGGCAGATTTAACGCTTGGCGGTTATGCGATTGATGTACAACCAGGGGCTGTTTCTTTTGAAATGGTTGACTCTGATCAGCCAGCGGGTGTTATCGGTTGCGAGTATGTAATTCGATATAGAACTCTGGTAACAGACTTAACTTCTTCCTAATGACTAAACTTAGATAGCTTACGCAGTAACAACGTCTAACATGGAAGACGAAAACATAGGTCAAGGTGGGACATTCCTGCTTGATCCAAAAACTGGCAAAAGAAAGCTTATTCAGCAGACAGCGCCAGCTCCTATCCCTGAAACTCCAACCGAGGAACTGAACGATGGCTCTACTAGCTCGAAAGCAAACGCTGATAGCAAAGGTTGAATCCAGTTATGGAACAGACAGTAGTCCTTCAGCTGGAAGCAATGCGATTCTCGTTAAAGAACTTTCGATTGAGCCTCTACAGGTTGACGAAGTAGAAAGAACTCTTGTTAGGGGTTATTTAGGTAATTACGAAACATTGTTAGCCGATCAGAAAGCTTCTATCACGTTCTCGATCGAGATGGCGGGTTCTGGGGCCGCAGGTACTGCTAATCAGGGACTAGGAGTCTTTCTTAAGTCTTGTGGCTTTAGCGAGACCGTAGCTTCAGGCACTTCTGTTACTTATGCGCCGGTTTCAGCATCATTTAGTAGCTGTACTATTGGGTGCAACGTAGATGGAACAAACCATCAGTTAACAGGCTGTCGAGGAACCTTTAGTATTAATTGCTCCTTGAACGAAGTGCCAACATTTGACTTTGAATTTACAGGGAAATATAATAATCCAGCGGCGGTGACTCAAAGCAGCCTGACGTATCAGAACCAGTCGGATCCAGTATTATTTAAGGGAGGAAATACAACTGCATTTGCTCTAATGGGCAACTCAGCTGCACTTGAATCTTGGACCCTTGATTTAAATAATGAAATAGTCCATAGAGTCCTTGTAGGAGGTACAGAGGAGGTCATGATTACTGACCGCAAACCTTCTGGTTCAGCAACAATTGAAGCTCCAGCTTTAGGCTCCTTTAATTACTGGACAAAAGCGACTTCGGAAGCAACCGGCACCAATACTTTTCAGCACGGGCAAACTGCTGGCAATATTGTTACGGTCTCCGCTCCATATACTGATATGGGGGCTCCTACGTATGGAGATTCAGACGGAATTATAACTTTGGAGGTTCCTTTTACTTGCACACCTTCAAGCGGTAACGACGAGTTGAGTATTGTCTTTAAGTAAAAAGCGGCTTAGCCTGCGTAGGACTTATTAACTTTTATGTCCTTCGTACTTAAGCAGAGTGACACTTACACTTGGCCAATCCAACTAATTCTTCCTGTTGACGGCGGTAGACGTGAAAAGCACACCTTTGATGGTGAGTTTAAACGTCTGCCTCAAAGTCGTATTAATGAGATTATTAAGCAGGCCAGAAAGATGGAATCGGTCGTTACAGATGAGGATGATTTCTTAGAAGATCAAGCGGCTGCTAAAGAAGTCCTCGTTGGGTGGTCTGGTGTCGTTGATGATGACAATAAAGAGATCCCTTTTAGCGATAAATCGCTTGGGCAGTTGTTAGAAATTCCTACAATTGCAGGTCAAATTGTTCGTGTTTGGTTTGAAAGTATTGAGGTAGCGAAGAAAAAAAACTAACTGAGGCCGTCGATTACTGGTTTAACGGTGATGACGGTCAAGTAGATCAATTAAAAAGAGATAGTGAGTTGTACGGAATTGAATTTCCTGAGCATCTTTTAAAGCCCAAACATTGTGAAATATGGCCTGAGCACGAAGAAGCTCTAACAATGTTTTTGCGTTGTCAGACTCAATGGAGATGTGGTCCGTCTGGAGTTATTGGACTTGATTATGGAGTAGTGATTCAGCTATGCAACCTCTATCATGTAGGAGACAAGTGTCAGCTCATGGAAGATCTGCAAATCATGGAAGGACGAGCCCTTGAATTGATTGCAGAGAAGCAAGAAAAAGAAGAAAAGAAAGCGCAACGCAAAGCACAAACGAGGAGAAAATAGATGCCAATGAATCTGACTACGGCTCTTCGTATAACTGCTGAGGTTACAGGGCTGAAAGATGTCGAAAAACTTGAGAAAGCTTTAGGCGGGACAGAAAAAGCAGCAGCTTCAGCCGCTCAAGGCTTCAAGGCAATGGTCAAGTCAAAGGCCTTTCAAGCAGCTGCTGTTAGCGCGGCGGCGATTGGAACTGCTATTGCTATTTCTACGAAAGCGGCAATTGACTTTGAAGACCAAATGTCTCAAGTCTTAAAAGTTATAAATGATATAGGCCCTGGAGGTGTTGAAGCTTTAAAAGAAGAAGTAATTAGTATGAGCAAGGTCTTACCAATCGCGATCAAGGATATAACCAGGATTTACGAAGCAGCGGGTCAATCGGGTATAGCCAGAGAGTCGATGAGAGATTTTGCATTGACTGTTGGACAAGTAGCGACTGCCTTTGACATGACGGCGGAAGAGGCGGGTCAGGCAATGGCAAAGCTGATGACTGCTTTGTCACTTACTGTCCCTGAAGTTCGGCTGTTGATGGACGCTATAAACCAATTAGGAAATAACACTGCAGCTTCTTCAAGAGATATTGTTTCTTTTATGAAACGTGCAGCGGCTCAAGGTAAGGCTGCAGGTCTTTCGGCTGAACAAACAGCTGCTTTGGGTACAGCAATGATTGCTGCTGGTACGGAATCCAGAGTTGCAGCGACAAGCTTCAGGTCGATGGTTACAGCATTGACGAGAGGGGAAAGCATGACAGCTCGTCAGGTTGATGCTTTGCACCGTTTGGGTTTTGCTCAAGAAGGTGCAACTGAGATGGAGAGGCGATTAACTCTTGAGGTTGAATTGCAAAGTCAGAGAAGGATTGATGCTGCCAGAAATGAAACTGATCAAATAGCTAAGGAGATTACTAGACGTTATCGGGATCAGATGACGGCCTTAAGAGACAACTTAGACGATCAAACACAATCTATTTTAGATAATTTGCAGGATCAAGCTGATGCTAAAACTAAAGCATTGAGGAGATCAATGGACGAAGAATTAAGAGCTGCAAGAGATAAATTTGGGCATGATTCTAATGCATTGGATCGGGTAACTGACAAAATTAGAGATACTTATGATGACAGATTGAAGATAGTTAATAATAATTTAAGGCAACAAATGAAGTCCCAAAGGAGATCTGATAGGGATCATTTAACACGCTTAACTGATAGACATAATGACGAAAGAGATCTTGAGCTTAGAGCTGTTAGGGATAAATTTGCTCAAGTTAAGATACTTGAGCAACAGCAAAGAGCTACCGGGATAGAAGAAGCGAAGGCGGCAGCTAAGGAATTATCGAAATTAGCAGGTAGGCAGCTTGCTCAAGATATGCAGCAAAATGCTGTCGGAACAATTACGAAGATATTTGAAGCCATCAGGGCGATGCCTAAAGCGGAACAACTTAGTGTCATTACTGATCTCTTAGGAGAACAAGCGGCGCGAGGTATTACCAACTTAATTCAGAGTTTTGATCAGTTTTCGTACACTATGGGATTAGTAGCTGATCAGGCGCAATATGCAGGTTCAGCACAGCAAGAGTTTGAAAGACGAATAGCAACAGTTGCTGCACAAATTAAGCTTTTCCAGAATGAACTTCAAGCTTTGGCTATTGCTTTTACGCAAGCAGCATTGCCTGCTATTTCCGCAGTTCTTTCTGTTTTGAGACCGGTCCTTAGTTTGATAAGAGGCCTAGTGAGGACGGTTCCAGGGCTCGGTGCAATCCTTTTAACTCTTGGGGCTGCTTTCGTTGGTTTGACAGTTGCTGCACCAATAGTTCTTGCAATTGTTACGACTATGAAGGCGTTAGGGGTAGTTTCTCTTGCTGCCGCTGTTCCTCTTGTAGTTGTTGCAGCAAAGATTGCGCTTATTGGAACGGCTATAACACTTGCGGTTCAGTTAATTGTTGGATTTGGCCAGACAGTCGTTGCCATTTTCAACCTTGCAAAAACGATGGTCCATGGTTTCGTTGTGGATTGGCAAATGCGTTGGGCTACAGCGGGTAATTCAATTAATACTTTCGTTAGTTTCTTTAGAAATACTTGGAGTTCAATTGGGGCGTGGATAAGTGCACCTTTTCAGGCTGCTATTAGGTGGGTTAATAATTTAATAGCTGCATTAAGAAGAGTTTTCTTTTGGCAGCAAAAAACAAGGGGAGGAGGAAGCTCGAAAGGATCCAAAGGTAGGAAAGCAAAAAATGCTGAAGGTGGATTTGTCTCAGGTGCTCAGCTTTCATGGGTAGGAGAAAGAGGCGGTGAGTACATCGTGCCGACAGGAAAGGCTGGAGCTTTTGCGAAGAATTACATGGCAGGATTTAGGGGGTCTTCTGCTATTCCAAGACATGCTGAAGGTGGATTTGTACCGGGAAATGCAAATGTTTCTATAACAACGGGGCCTGTCACACAAATGGATGGAGTTAATTACATAACCACTCAAGAGATGAGCCTTGCGGTTCAACAGGGAGTAGATCAAACCTTATCGCTTTTAAGAGGTGATATGGAGGTAAGACGAGAGATGGGTCTTGCTTAATGGCTAATACTCAAAAAGACATTATGTGTTTTTTGGAATACTACGCCGATAAAGCGAGTGTTCTCGATGGGAGTAATAAAAGAAATCCTACAAATAGCTATCAGAATTTTTATCAATCGCCCCAGTCTTTGACGGGTATAGATTCAGATGTTGGATCAACTATTACATATAAATATTTAGCATTCGACGCTTCAGGTTTTGGGAGTATTCAAGCAGCATCTTTAGGCGATCTATCAATATCATTAGCCAACACTGCTGAGATATGGGACTTAACAGATACGGCTATAGGTGGTGATCGTTTAGTTATCGCCTCTTTATATATACAGAACATAGGACAAGATGCGATGCATTCAGGAAGCGCTCAATTAATTAGTCGATATATAGGGACTATTGAGAGGGCAAGTATGTCAGATGAGACTGCTGAATGGTCTATCACCCCAGCCATATCTAAACAAAAAGCGCAGGTTCCAACTAGACGAATATCATCTGATTTAATGGGAACGTTTACGGGAAGATGAGTAGTACTGTTTTTGGAGTTGAATTGGAAGCGACCCTAGAGGATGGGTCAAAAATCACAAAAGGTTCAGCTTGGGTAATAGATAATAAGCGTGTCTATAAAACAGAGGATGGCACGGAGCTAGTAGGTGCTAAGGCTGTTAAGTCTATAGATAGCTGGGTTGTGGTCGTTCATCCTCTCCGATTAAGAAAGATAATGAGAACCTATGAGGTGAAAACATAATGGCATTTCAAAGAATTAGACCCTTTCATAAAATGATGGGAGGTAAAAGGCGCAGACTAAGCGAGAAAGGAAAAGCCTTTACAGCGCAAGAACAACCAAAGCAAAAGCCAGCGCAAGAAGCTGCAACATTTGACGCCTCAGTTTCTAACTTAAAAGCTCCAGCGTCAGACCTTGATACAGATGTAAGGATTGCAACGGTTGGTGAAACTGTTCCTATTGTCTTTGGTAAAAGAGTTAGTTCTAAAGGTGGAATTTGGGTTGCTCCTCCATTATTAAAAACAGCATCAACACAATTTAAAGGTCAGTTTTTATATGCAATTAGTCAAGGTGAGGTGTCAAGTTCGCCTGCAAAGATTACAACTTGGGCGGGTTTACGTTGTCTCGCTTTTATAGATGATCAGACAATTACGCTTGCAAATAAATATTCAACAGCGGCCTCTTTAGCTAGTACACCCGGATCCTGTCCTATACAAGGAAACGGATTATATTGCGGAGTTGATTCTTATTCTTATTTAGCGGCTTTAAGTCCTGCAACTGCTAGCGCAAGTTGGATTAGTAGACTTCCAGACCAGACGATTCAGTATTACGGGTATAGGGTTAAGTCATTTGGGACGGGAGACACTGCAAACTTAGGTTTCACGGCAACTGTCCAGATGTATGACAGCGAGACAGGCGCAGATATAACAAGTGCCTACTTTACATATTTAGGAGTTCCGTCAAGCACTCAATACGGCTTTAATTGGAATCTTGCTTATTTAAATAATCCTTCAGGCGGTGCTGACCCCACCTTGAGTCCTAATGGTATTAATGATTGGATCCAAGATGCCATAGATGATGGTGTTGCAGGTGGATTAGAGCCCCCAATTAATGCAACAACGGTTGCAGCGGGAAAATATACACAGTCAGAATTGAATGACTGGAATGCAATTTCAGGAGGGAGGGGAGCTTTTACAGAGAAATGGACAGTCGTTGCTGTTACAACTCCTTTCTTAGTAGGCGGGGCGACATCGACAGGAACATTAACAGGCGTTCAATATGAATATGTTGTCAGTGATGTAGCTGAACCGGGTTCTACTTCTGTAGGAAATAATAGTTCATATGCTGATATAACATTTTTAGAAGTTAATGGGGACATATACCCAGCACCTAGCGCGGGCTCTTTCCCAACAACTACAGAACAACTTTACGTTTTTTATGAGCAAGGTATCAAGGTTGACTTATATAGTGCTGGATTATCTTCAGGAAGTTACACCAACGCAGCTAGTAATCAATTTATAGATTTAGCAATGTACTTGTTTGCTTTGTATAAGAGGACCGCAGGAAGTACAACCGCTGATATTGTCGCTCCTGTTTATTTAGATAACCTTGTTGGCTTATCAACTTTTTGTACTACTTATAGCTTGCATTTCAATGGAATTATTTCTCAGTCTGTAAATATTGTTGAATATATCTCCAGTATTGCGCCTTTTTATTTTTTATCTTTTCTATCTAATGGTGGTAGGTATCAGTTTGCTTCTGTTCTACCTCTTAATGGATCAAATGCAATTGACGTCACAGCCTTAACGCCAACTAAAGCATTTACGGAAGCGGATATATTACCGGGGAGTTTTGAAAAAGGTTATTTATCCGTAGAAGATAGGCGGGAATTTATAGCAAGTTGTGTCTATCGAAAATCTGAGCCCGGAGAGATTGGAGCACAGAGAACTGTTTCTGTTAAGTATCCTGCCACTTCAATTGATGCTCCAACAGAACAATTTGACCTGAGTAGTTGTTGTATAGATTCTGGTCATGCTGCAATGTATGCAAAATATGAATTAGCCCGTCGTAAATATTCAACACATAATATTAGTTTTTCAACTCCATTATCAACAACTACATTAATTCCAACCAATATCATAAAGATCACTAGACAGCGTAAGAGTTCCACTGTTGATGCTGATAGGACAGAGGTTGAGTGGTATCAAATAACCAAGGTGAGTCACACAGCTTCAGGCGAGACTCAGATTGAAGCTAGCCATTTTCCAGTTAATGGTTCGAGTATTAGCGAGATTTCAAATGAAGTCTTAAATGGAACATTTACGGTGCTGACCTGATGGCTGTTTTTCCTTCCTTAGAGCCAACGAGTAGAAGCCTTGTATATGGCGATTATCCACAGTTAACTCATGAGGGGTTATCTGGTGGTGATGTGCGATTTTTGCAGGGAACGGATCGGATAGCTCAGAGGCTTTCTCTTGGCTATGAATATTTAACAGAGACACAAGCACAATCTTTATTAGATCATTATCAAGGTCAACAGGGCTCGATCATTCCTTTTGATCTTTCTAGTTCTGTATGGGCAGGATATAGCGCAGCTCCTGTTAGTAGTAGCGATTATCAGTGGCGCTATGTGGGGTCTTTTGATATTGGCTTGTCTGCTCCTATGCAATACGGATGCACAATTGAATTGGAGACCGTACCGATCTAATGGCTACTTTTCCCTCAATCGTTCCAACCACAAGGACGTATTCACCCGGCGACCTGCCTTCTGTTGCTCAAGCTAGTTTGGCTGGAAATGTAAGCGCGTTTAGAAGAGGTAATAGACGCATTGCCCAATCTTTGCAGCTTAGTTATGAAAACTTAACCGAGTCGCAAGTGACTGAGTTCAGAACTCATTACGACACTCAGCAAGGTTCATATCAAATCTTTTATTTATCAAGTGAGACATGGGCCGGATATACGACACCGCCGGTGAGTCTTGTCTCTGATTTTGCTTGGTTATATTCAGGACCGCCGACTATAGCTGATGGTTTTACTACTCGGTGGAATGTAGAAATTGAACTTAGAACGGTTCCGATTGATCCCGGTGATTTAATTTTTGATGGGCAGGATGCATCTGATACGTGGGCCTATACCCTAGAGGCAGGGTCAGCTTCTACAGCTAATCAGGATTACATTATCGACCCAATGGGGGCATAACACATGGCAATTACTCTCACTGCTAAGCAGAAGCAAAGACTTGATACTGCTAGTAATTGGTCAAGTGCAAATCCTACATTGCTGTCTGGTGAAATTGGATATGAGAGCGATACAGGTAAAACAAAGGTAGGCGATGGGTCAACGGCTTGGAGTTCTCTTGCTTATACAACTTTTGGCGGCCTGCCAAAGACCGGCGGCACGATGACTGGGGCCATCCTCGGAGATGACTCAACGTCTGCTAGTACTCCGGGTTATGCCTTTGATGGTGATGCAAATACTGGATTACTACGAACAGGAGCCGATGCGGTTGCTTTGGTAACAGGTGGCACCGCTGCGGTTTCTGTTGATAGTTCCCAGAACGTTATTTTGGCTGCGAACTTAACAGTTAACGGAACCACGACAACTATTGACACTCAAAATTTAGATGTAGAAGACAAAAATATAACTATAGGAAAAGTAAGCACTCCGTCTGATACAACTGCCGATGGGGGAGGTATTACTTTAAAAGGTGCAAGTGATAAAACAATAACTTGGACTGACTCTACTGATTCATGGGATTTCAATCAACACGTCAATATTGCAACGGGTACTGAATTTAAGATCAACAATGCTTCAGTCTTAAGTGCTACAGCTTTAGGCGCTAGTGTCGTCGGTTCTTCTTTAACGTCCGTTGGAACTATTGCGAGTGGAACGTGGCAAGGAACGGCAATTGGTTCGTCTTATATGACGGCGGGTACAACTTCTGCTGTTGGTGCTGTTCAGTTAGAAGACTCAACTACAAGTACATCGACTACCAAAGCTGCTACTCCGGCAAGCGTCAAAGTTGCGAAAGATGCGGCTGACGCAGCGGCAACAACAGCTAACGCAGCGTTACCAAAAGCCGGTGGAGATATGACCGGTAATATTGTTCTCGATAATGACAAGGAGCTGAGGTTCAACGAGGCTGATTCGAATGGCTCGGCCTATGTCGGGGTAAAAGGGGCGTCCGATAAATCGAGTGAGGCGAGTTACACAATCAGCCTGCCAGCGGCGGCACCTGCTGTGAACCAAGTTCTAAAAGCAGGAAGCTCTACGGCTACGGATTTAGTTTGGAGCGCTGATAATGCAACTGACTCAACAAAGATGCCTCTAGCAGGAGGCTCTTTTACCGGAGATGTCGTCTTTACGGGTGATGCTGCAAACGTTACTTGGGATAAGTCAGCGGATGATTTGATATTTAATGATAATGCCAAGGCTGTATTTGGAACTTCTTCTGATGGACTAGAGATCTACCACAGTGGATCTCACTCGTACATAAAAGATACTGGCACAGGAGACTTATTTATATGCTCTGATGATCTTCATATAGGCAATGCTGCTAATACTGAAGATATGGCAGTATTTAAAGAGAACGGAGCCGTAGAACTCTATTACGATAACGTAAAAACTTGTCAAACAATTACTGACGGAATACGAGTTGAAGGAACAGAAGGGTCACATGGAAAATTAGAGATATTTGCCGATGAGGGTGATGATGATGCTGATAAATGGCAATTCTTAGCTCATACAGGAGGCGCTTTCCAGCTACAAAACTTTACTTCTGGATCTTGGGAAAATAACATCTCAGCCACTGGTAACGGCTCTGTAGAATTGATGTACGATAATGCCAAAAAGTTTGAGACAACCTCAAGTGGAGTTCAACTTAGTGGAACTAATCATCAAATTTTAGGTGACTTCTGGTTTAATAATGATACCAATGGTGGTAATGATTTAAAATGGGATGAAAGTGCTGATTCATTAATTTTTTATGACTCTGTAAAAGCTGCATTTGGTGTAGATAGTGACCTGCTCATCTTCCATAATGGAACAGACTCTTATCTTAAAAATTCAACAGGAAAGCTCATCCTTGAAGCTAAAGATGGAGAAGATGCTATAACAATAAATCCAGATGGAGCCGTAGAACTCTATTTCGATGATACAAAACATTTTTCCACACATACCGACGGAGTTACTGTTTTAGGAGAAGAAGGTGGACACGCAAGATTGGAATTATTTGCAGACGAAGGAGATGATGATGCCGATAAATGGCAAATAGTAGCAAATACAGATGGTAGTTTATATCTGCAAAATCTTACATCCGGTGCTGCGGAGAACAATTTAAAGGCTACTGGCAATGCTGGTGTTATCCTCTATTTTGACAATAGCGCTAAAGTTGAAACGGTTACGGGTGGATGTAATATTACAGGTGACTTAACAGCAACTGGAAACGTAACAGCCTATTCAGATGAAAGGCTTAAAACTGATATTAAAACCATAGATAATGCTGTTGATATTGTTAACAATTTGAGGGGTGTTACTTATACAAGAAAAGATACAAATGAAAAAGGTGTTGGTGTAATTGCACAAGAGATAGAAGACGTATTGCCTCAAGTTGTGCAAGATGGAGAATATAAATCGGTAGCTTATGGAAATATCGTTGGAGTATTAATTGAAGCGGTTAAAGAGTTAAAAGCAGAGATAGAAGAACTTAAAGGAGGTTAAAAAATGGCTTGCCCTTCTTCTGGAACAATAACAATTCAAGATCTCGTTACTGAGTTTGGCGGATCGACTCCACATTCTTTAAGTGAGTATTACCGAGGAGGTGGATTAGTACCAAGTATCAATACTAATGTTCCGACATCAGGAACAATACAATTAGACGATTTTTACGGTGCTTTAAATGCTGTAGGGGTGGCGATTACAAGTGACACAACTAACTACAGTTGTAGTACAGGTTTTGGCAGTAATTGGGCCGCAAATGTTCCAAAGCAATTAACAATTAATAGCGGCGTCACAGTTGGAGCAACCTCAGGAGTTGCGTTGACCGTAGAGACGGGAATGGGAGGAACTCTTGAGATTGTTAATAACGGAGCTATTCAAGGATTTGGTGGAGCCGCTGGAGGAGTAGGTGGGAATGCAGTAGATGTTTTGCAATCTTCAGGCGTAACGATCACAAATGCTTCAGGCGCGACCATATACGGCGGAGGTGGCGGAGGTGGTCAAGGCGGAGGTGGCGGAAACGGCGGTGCAGGTGGAGCCGGTGGTACTGGAGGTACAGGTGGTCAAGGATCAACGACCTCTACTACTAACGTTGGTGTCAGCCCTGCAACTCTCGGATGTCATGGGTATGGAGGCAGTTGGGGCTATCCTTGGTCTTCTCCTTCTGGTGAGAATGATCAAAGATGTATTGATTATTTCGGCTCTGGTTATACCTGCGAGAACTCAGTTTTCACTTATTGCAAAGCAAACTGTTTGCAACCTTCTGGCTATCAGTTTGGAGGTAAGGTCAATTGCTCCGCGTGTTGTTGCGTAAATTGCCAGACAACTACAACGACAGTCACTAGTGGAGGCGCTGGAGGTTCGGGAGGTGCTGGTGGTGCTGGTGGTTCGGGTGGCGGTGGTGTTGGCGGCGCTGGTGGAGTAGGCCAAGGCTATTCTCAATCCGCTGCATCAGGTGCTAGCGGAGGAGCTGGCCCAAGCGGCGCAAGTGGAAGCGCAGGCGCTTCTGGAAGTGCGGGAGGAACCAACGCAGGTACAGGAGGACAAGGCGGAACAGGAGGCACAGGCGGAGCCGCAGGAGCAGGGGGAGCAGGTGGAACAGGTGGTGCTTTTGGCGCACAAGGTGGCACAGGCAGTGCTGGAGCGACAGGGGTGACAGGAAATACTGGAGCTACAGGAAATACTGGAGCCAATGGCAACTACTCCAACGGCTCAGCGGGTAGCGGCGGTAGTGGCGGTAGTAGTGGAACTAGTGGGACTAGTGGCTCGGCTGGTGGCCTAGCTGGGTATTACATCACTAATATTGGTAATATCACCTTGACCAATAACGGCACCGTTGGAGGTCGCAGTTAAAAACACTATGACTATTAAATACACCATCACTGAGGTTTCCGCCGATGCAATACTTGTTGAATATCCAGATAAAAGCTTTGCCAGAATTGCTATCAACAAAGGAGAAGATAAGGCAGCTTTAGAAGCACGAATTAGAGATTACTATCATCCTTTGATTCCTTTCGATTCCTCTGGAGACGTTCCTGTAACCAAAGGCGATACGGGCGAGATTAAAACTAGAGAAGAAGAAGCAAAAGACAGAAAGGATGAGGCACAGACTAAATACTGGGAACAGTCTGTTACTTATACAGAGATGAGAGAAAATGAATATCCATCCCCAACAGATCAGCTCGAAGACCTCTATTTAAAAGGTGCTTTCTCTGACGCAATGACTGCAAAGATTAAAAGTGTAAAAGATAAATATCCAAAAGATACCGCTCCTGTTTCTAGAAAGGCATACGACGAGGCGATTAGTGCAGCTTCGGAATAGGTGTCTTTTTTAGAGACCATAAAGGAAAGGGTAAAAACTAGAATCGCCATTTGTAAAAGATGTCCAGCTTTCTTGCCTAATACAAAACGGTGTGAAGAATGCGGCTGCTTTTTGCCAGCTAAGGCGGCAGTTTCTACAATGGATTGTCCTTTAAATAAATGGCCTAGATGAATAGATACCCCGTTTCTGTAGTCGATAACTTTTTAAAAGATCCGCAACTAGTAGAGAATCTTGCACGGATGGTTGAGTATGAGTTGCCTAAAAGTCATGCTCCGGGTACAACTTCAGTTAAATATATAAATGATCTAGACCCAAACCTCTATCAGTGGATAACTGAAAAGATTCTGGGGATGTGGTGGGATATGAGATTTAATAATCTTCATTGGAGATGTTCTGTTGATTTTCATAAGATTCCACCTCTTTCAGACAAAGAGTTAAATAGTGGTTTAATTCATAAAGATCTAGCTGAGATTGGAAATGAATTTACTCCTGTTGAATTGGCGGGAATTATTTATTTAAGTAAAGGGTCAGCAGAGAACACAGGAACTTCTATTTTTCAAGAAAAGACGGAGAATCGCTATGGATTACTTTATAATCCCTATAAAGAAGTCGCTGAAACTATTAAGGACTACAATAGAGAAAGTAAAGACCCGGTAAAGTTTAAGTCTATATTGCATAAGCATAATGCACAGTTTGACGAAGTAATTAGAGTTCAAAATAGATACAATAGATTATTCATGTATCCGGCGAATATGTGGCATGGCGTTACATCTTATGGCGAGCCGGGGGATCAAGATAGATATACTTTGAGATTCTTTTTTCATAACATTTATGACCCTCAGACTCACTACCCATTGGAGAGGAAAGATTATCAACCAAATGGTTAACGGAGCAATCTTTCGGGTAGAGGGGGATGACTTTTTATTGTTCTTACGTTGCTTTGTCCTATTAGATAAAGAGGGGCTAAGGAAAGAAACAAGACTCCGCACATAAGGGCGCCTACTCCCATTGCTTTTAAGATGGCGCTCCTAATTATGTCATCGTCAAACATAGACCGAATAGTTGAATGCCCTTACTATGGCGACGTAGCGTCAATTAATCAATGCGTAAGATCATCGACGGTTTAGCAGTTGCTGCCTTCTTGTTAAGTGCTGCTGTTGCTGGTGGTGGCGTGTATGGATACTTCTGGATTACATCAGAAGACACGCACGACATGCTCAAGGAAAAAGCAATTGATGCTGTTAAATCTTCTTTGCCTATTCCTGGTGGAAAAATGGTTGCACCAAAAGCAACAGGAGGAGCGTTGCCTTTCTAAGTGCCCATAGAAGAAATACCTGAGATAACTATCCCGACGATATGGACATCAATTCCTTTCGTTCCTGTTCCACAACCAAGTAAGACAATAACCCTACCTGTTGTGAATATGCCTTGCGCTTTAGGGCGCAAAGACTTCACTCCAAATAGAGAAATTTATACAGACGACCCGGCGGGAAATTTGGTCTTATGTCCAGGCATCCCATCGTTTGAGCCGATCCAATACAACAGAAAAGATATTCAAATTATTAATACACAAAAGCCTCAAATAGCACCACCGCCAGAAAACACAGCGTCGGCTCCAGAGGCAACACCACCACCAACGGAGGACATAAAAGAAAATGTTCCTTGTCCAGATGAGACAAAAAATAATCCGCGCATAGGCGACATTGCTGCAAGCGGGAAAGAAAAAGTCTCAGGGTTTGAGCTAATAGAAGGAACTTGCGTTGTTGTTTATGAACCTGTTACAGCAGTTGAGAAATATCTGCCTCAAGTTGGGACAGTTTCAACAACAGCAGTAATCGCCTCTACGGCTGTTATTAGTTCCGTCTTAGCTAAACCGATTGCGGATCTTTTGCTCAAGGTCATCAAGCCGAGTATTAAAAAAGTTATTGATGGATTAAAAAAGAAGATCCTGAAGAAGGAACCAAAAAAGGTATCGCGTCACGAGTACTTGATGCTTCAAAGGGAGAGGAACCGGGCTCTTCGAAAGCTGAAAAAGGGTTGGTAAGTTCGTGTCTGTGATTTGGCAAAGTATTGGGAGGATTCACCAATTCCACGTCCTCGCATAATTTGTAAAAGACTGAGGATTCCTTAAAGCGAACCCCTTCTTTAAAATTCTTAGCGCACGTAGCCAAACGGCTCAAATGATAGTTTAATTTTTTTGCTTCAACCGAATGCTCGTATAGTTCAACTTGTTTCTTCATTGCTGCTTTGCAAAGTCTGATTTGTTGTCGATCTAAGGGGATAGAGAAGGTCGCCGTGATGCCACCATTAATCGACATGTTGTTACTCTTTTGCCCTGTTCTTACGGGTTTATAATATAAGATAGTACCGGGATTTATTAATGCTCCTGTATCGTCATTTGTGGTTGTGTCGTAAACAGGTTCTTGATAATAAGGTTCATAAGGGGAAGAATACGAGTTAGTTGTTGATACAAATGGACTGATATTTAGAGTCGATCCTTGACATGAAATACCGCTCCCAACCCCAGACGTAAACTGCCTTGATGGTACGACCTGTACGGCTTGATTCGTAACGGACCCAGTGGAATTACTTGTTGTATTGACGGTGTTTGCATAACTAGGAGAGGCGATAAGTAACGCCGCTAATAGATACTTCTTCACTGACTAAATGTACTCGTACTGTCAGAAATACTTTCTATAGTGGTAGTGCGATCTATCTGAGTAAAATTGGAGAGTCCGGGCCCGTGAAGTGTTTCGAAATAAGTGAAGCTTTGACCGGGATTTACAATTGAATAAGACGGTTTATTGGATAGATCCGGTGATGTAAAAGTCTGGGTCACGCCTTCTACTACATTATTGATATTTGTATATCCAGTCGGCGCAACATTGCCTGTAGAAGGAGCAACGTTTGTTCCCCCTGTTGTCAGTTCATAACCCGTATTAAACGAAAAACTTTTTATGCTCTCCTGAACCACTGAGCTAGTTTCGACGTGATTTTGTAGAACGCCTTGCTGAAAATTCGGGACAACGGGAATTGCCTTAGCAGGTGACGCTAAAAGAAAAAGTATTAACGGTGAGGATCGGAGATGTGAAGCCATAGAAAAGTTGTAATCGCAGCAATTAGAAGAAGAGCTAAAACGATCATTCGATTTCAAGCGTTGTGATTACTTGGCCTATAGCGTTTGTCCCTGCTCCTCCTGCTGTGAGAGTGACAAGTCCAGCGCTATTCAAAGTTCCTGCCAAGTTGCCAGCGACTCCCCCCGATTGAGTTGTGGTATTACCAAAGGCTGGCATATCCGCAACGACTCCAGAGGTCACGTCTACACCTGCTCCAATTGCAGGAATCGCATCGCCTTGGGTCCATGATTCAGAAAAACTGAATGCAGAATTATCAACAGCTATGTCATATGTACCGGCTTTAATTGTTGCGGCTGCTGTAGCTGATCCGGCAGTTAATCCACCAAATACAGCACCATTTCCACTGCCTACAACCACATTGTTTCCACTGACTGCGTAAGTTGAGCCGATACGAGAAGCCGTAGTTGCTGCGCCATTAACGGAAAGCTGAACACTATTAGTAATGGAATGGTTCAGATCGGCTTGCGCAGGGCTAGCCAATAGAAATAGAAAAGGAAGTAGGCGTTTCATTTAGTAGGTGGTACTGGTGGATTCTTGACGACTTCTGCGCCTTGGATTGTTAACGGGGTTTGAACTCTAATTACCTGCTCGGTGCCACCGTTGGCTTTAGCAAGCATCTTTTCCATGTCTGCCTTGCTCACTCCGCCGTTGCTTTTCTTCTGGGTAACAATGCCCCAGCTAGCCAGTGTTGAGGTAAAAATCGAAGCAATGAAAGTTGGATCAAATTTATTCTCAGCGATCCCAGGAATTTTTACGTACGCAGTTGTGAGTATCAGGCCTGACCAGATCAAGACGCCAAGCCGGACTGCTGCGCCAATGATGACCAGTTGCTCGTCGCGATCGGGGACAGCATCAGATAATTTTTTTAGGATGTTCTTTTTCTCATCCTTTTTTGTTTCTGGAGGCTTGACATCGGTCATACGTAGACGTATTAAATATGCCTAGTCTGTTAAAACATTCTCTATTTGTCGAGTGGCTGAAATTATTGCTGCTTTAGTTGCTGCTTTTTTTACATGGGCGGCAATGTCAGCTCGCAAGGAATCGGAAACCACTAAGGAGATCTTTTTGCGTTTAAATCAACTGGAAAAGACTCAAGCACGGCTAGAGGAAAAACTACACCTACAGAAAAAGAAATGGCTGTTGTAATGGATCGCGCATGGCGCGAAGAAAACAAAAGAAGAACTGAGAGGATGAGTCTTTGGTATAAATTGGATAAAAGAGACGACCCTTCACATCCGAAGGCGGGACTTTACACCGGCTTGTACGAAGAGATTTTGATCTATGAGAAGTGGAATAAGCGCTTTGCTCCTATGGCATAAGACCTTCTTTTTCGAGGATTAGATCAACAAGCGTTGTCTTTTTTACGTGCAAATTCCTCCCCAATATTTCCACTAGATTTCGATTAGATAGACCCATCAGAAAGAAACGGCGGAAGTCTTTTTCTTCCATTGGTGGTGGTGATCTGTAAACAAACGGATTTTGCACAGAGCCATATCTACTCTTAAGCCATTATGTCGCCGTATTACATGGACGAGCAGATTGAACCCGTCACCTATCCGCTGGACCTGACGGATTTTTTTGTTCACTATGACGCAGATTCTCACCAACATGCCGCAATAAATGAGTTGGAAAGGGCCATCAAAAAGCTCGACCCGTCTTTGCTTGAGAGTTCTGCGGAGTGGTTTAAAACTTGGACGTGGTGCGTTGGCGGAAAACGCTTGAAGGAAGACTTGCGTAGGCGTAGCGAACTGATAGGTTTGGACTGATTCTCTTACTTGGTTTTAACGGGGGTTTTTTCCAAGAAGAACAAGAGAGTCTCCTCAACTCCCCCTTCAGGCCTGAGCATGAGCCTGATGGTTTGAGGGCGACTATTACAGACTGCTAAGACTACGTATGAAGGAGTAGACCCCATAGTATTATGTGGAGGAGCAGAGATGCTCGTTTTTCACAAGAGGTTCTATGACTTCATCTGTTATCAGTCCAAAGATGACTAAGCCGGTTCTTATAGAGCAGGCCGCAAAACTTGAGACCACAAATCAAGGGTTGTCTAGGAGAGTTAAAAATCTTGAGCAAGAAGTTCAAGTTCTCTTCGTCATCGCAGGAGTCTCATTTGCAGGAATGATTCTTTTCTGATCACAACGGCTCCCTAACCCGGAGCCTTTTTTATTCTTTGCTTTTAAAACAATGTCTTCAACGAAAATTGATGAATTAGTAATAGAACTCATGCGTGAGTCTACGAATCTTCTCGAAATGAGCTTTCAAAGTGAAGAAGCATGTGAGGTAGCAACTCAAAGCTTTAAGGAAGCAATAGACGTCTTTCACAACACCAGCTTCGAAAAGGAGGAGCTTTAATTATGGATACACAAGAATACGAAACTTGTAAGACCGAGAAAGAGGCCATCGAATTAATCCTTGAGAGTGAATGGTTCCCTTGGCAACAAGACGAGGCTCTTGATTGGTTTAAGCAAAATCGCGGATGGTTTAAGGAGGAAGATTCATGAAATTAGACGACCTTCAATGTCTTCCCATAAGCGTCCTTAAAGGCGCTCTAGTCACGAACACCAACGGCGGTGAATTTTATATAAAGGGCGTTTCTGTTGATATTGCTAACCATGCGATTTACATAGAGCTTGAAGGCGAGCGTGAAGGTTGCTCTGTTGAATGGTCAACGATTGAAGACTGGTCTATCCAATTCCAAGGAGGTACATGACCCAACGCCGGGGAGCCCCTTAATACAACACCCGTGATGGGAAATACAGGGCCGGGTTCATGTTTACTCTTGGATGTGTTCTCGGATCTATACCCCGACGACGAATTGAACAGACGCTACGGCGACATATTACAGATTATTAATCCTTCCTTCTCCGACATACGTATGGGGTAAACCCCATGGTATTATATATATATGGCGGGGGCGCCGGGAGAGAAAACCCGGAAAGCGCCGCCAAGAAGACCCCGAGGAATCGGGTAATTCCCGCGGCTTAAAGGCCGCGTGTTCTCCCGCTAAAAACGGGCTGGGGCGTGGGCCGCAATCCATTGCTACTTAAACCAGACACGCGAAGGGGTTCCGGCTAAGGCAAGTCTTCGAAGCACCGGGAAGTGTTGCTCTTCCCCCTGATCCGGTAACACCGGCATGTAGGAGTCCACGAGGTAGTTCCTCGAAAGCATTTACAACAACCGCGACGGCGCGGGGAAATAAAGTTTGAAGAGACTAAATTCTTCCATCGGTGAATCGTCACCAGTGAATCCTGAGGAGGATTTCTAATCCGGCACTCAGAGCACGGCCCGCCGGAGCCTTGCTCATCCACCTCATATAGGAGTTCACATGGACGACATCTTCTCGATGTATATGCACCGCCGTTGGCGCTACGAGGAAACTCTTCGGAATTTCCAGCGTCAATTCGGTAGCTACCACCGCAACCGCGAGAGTTGGGCCCGTACCCAAATCGCGGAAGCGGAGCTGGCCAAGGCGGACGCAGACGAGTCCCTCACCTAGAGGGACTTTTTTATTGCCTACTCATATCGGGAGTACTCACAAAAAAAGGCCCCTCGTGGGGGCCCGTAGGTATTACTGCTTGAGTGACTTGAGCTTCTCATCAACGGCTCGTGATTCCTTGAGAATCTTGTCTAGCTCACGGAGTTGGCGAGCATCTGACAAGGCAAGTTCTCTGAGGTTGGCTCTGAGAATGTCAGCAAGTTGTCCCATTGGGATTACCTCTTGATATGTAATAGGCATCGCTGCCTGTTCGTATATATACCCTGCGTAGGACTGAGAATTATTGAGAACGGAGTAGACCCTATTGTGAATATGAGTGTTTGCAAGGGATCTGGGTCATCAGTCCTGCTTATGACAAAGAAAAGTGGCACATTCCTTGGCACAAGGAGTAGACCCCATTGGCACAAGGCAGAGAAGATTTCGTATCACAATGCTACAAAGCCACTCAAAAATCTGTGGAAAACTTTTTTCTAAATACACAGCACTGCAGTCGATCTCAGGAAACAGAACACATGTACTTGTAGACAACCCTTAAAGATCCACTGTCACACTCACTCGCTTAACAATATTACAAACTGCTCAGGCTTAGCGTTAATCATCAATTGCTGCGGTCAGAAGCTTGGCAAATTGTTCAAGAGTTAATACCGCCCTGTAGTGCCCGCCTCTCCATCGAATAATGGACGCAGCGTATTTAGCTTTCGCATTTCTACGTTGCAGTTCAACTTCTCTTGGCTTGATAAGACAGGCTCCACTTTTATCTTGCCAGTCGGCCACTTGAAGCGCGCAATCTGGGACTCCTTCGAGGTCTCCTTCGTCGTCATTTCGTCCGGCGCCGAGACGTCTACGAACTGGCCAAGGTAAAAGTTCGCTAAGCAATTCAGCCGCTTCACGCTCGGCACGATCCCCTTTATTTTTCTGACTGTTCATTCTGTTTCCAATATTTGATCAGCAGCTCCAACTCTTGAATGCGTTTCTGAGCGGCTTCTATTTTTTGTTCTGTTGTCATGAAATTCGCTCCATTCTTTTTTGATGTCGTCGATAAAGACAAGAAAAAGGACGATGATAATCGTTATCAAATCCTCTTTCCATAGG